>JAEEGK010000523.1_pt1 | contig 96092 bp, 67 predicted proteins | sample 8958771 | NCBI WGS metagenome assembly JAEEGK01 (sample SAMN16246547, study PRJNA631951) | gut metagenome | biome: gut microbiome; feature: rumen; material: SC-attached | host: Bos | place: Iran: Karaj | collected 2018-10 | reverse complement strand
CATACAAAAATAGGTGGTCTAAATCTGCAAAAAAAATGCAGATTTAGACAGGTAATCTCAGATAGGTTGTCTAAATCTGCAAAAAAAATGCAGATTTAGACAACTAATATTTGGATAAATATTATCTTTGAATCATTAGAAAAACTAGTGATTTATGAATAAAATAGAATTGCACAACCTCATCGCCGAACAGCAACCTAATATATGTCAAGTAGTTGCATACAAAGATAATAAAAAAGTATATTCTGATACTTGGAACAATTACAAAGAAGACGATTGTGTTCACATAATGTCAGCCACCAAAAGCATTATGGCATTACTCATTGGCATAGCCATCAACAAAGGAGAAATCAACAGTGTTGATGATAAAGTATTAGATTATTTCCCTGACTATAAAGTAAAACGCGGAGAAAAAACAATATATGATGTTACCATCAAACATTTATTAACCATGCGAGCGCCATATAAATGTAAAGGCGATCCGTGGTCAAAAGTTTGTTCAAGCGATAATTGGACCTACTCTTCTCTTGACTTTTTGGGAGGGAGAAAAGGATTAACCGACGAGTTTAATTACCAAACAGTATGTCTTCATATACTCTCCGGAATACTCTATAAAGCCACAAATACCAAAACGGTAGATTATGCTAATGAATATTTATTTGCACCGTTAGGAATAAAGCAACACAAAAACTATTATGCAAAAACCGCCGAAGAACACAAAGCCTTTACCATTGAAAAAACGCCAAAAGGAAATGTATGGTTCTGCGACCCGGATGGATTAGGCGCTCCCGGATATGGATTATGTATGTCGGCAGAAGATATGGCAAAAATTGGACTTCTATGTTTAAACAACGGGCATTATAACGGCAAGCAAATAATATCTTCAAAATGGATAAAAGAAATGACCACATTCCATAAAGTAGAAAGCAAATACTTTCGAGGCATGGACTATGGTTATTTATGGTGGGGAATTGACAAAGAAAAGAACATTTATTCTGCCATAGGCAATAGTGGCAATGTTATCTACATCAACCCTCAAAACAACATTGTAATATCCGTAGCATCCTATTTCAAACCAACAATATTTGATAGAGTTGATTTTATACAAGAATATATTGAGCCGTTTGTGAGGGAATAACTAAATTGTAGCAACGCAATCTTGAAACAACCCAATGAAAACAGTAAATAAAACAAGCATATTTCCTGCAAGCAAAAAAAGTGTGTTTACTATGCTATTGCAACTAAAAACACTACAATATATAGCATCTCCGTATGCCACATTTACGCCATTAAACGGCTCCGATAGCATGTTGTGGGAGGTTGGAAGCACATCACACTTTAAGTTTCGTCTGTTTGGTTTTATCCCCTTTGGCACACACACAATCAATGTTATCAGATTTGGATTAGAAGAAGGCATCTATACACATGAAGGCAATAAGCATGTCCCCACATGGAATCACGAAATCATTCTCGAAGAATTGCCGGGCAACCGTTGCCGCTATACCGACAAAGTTGATATAGACGCCGGATGGAAAACAATCTTCATCTATCTCTGGGCAAAATGTTTCTATGCCCATAGGCAAAGGAAGTGGATTAAACTGTTGAGGATGGAGGGGTAAAATCGGTTTAATATGAAGGTTGGATTACCCTAACGACAACGATTGCGACTTTTCAGGCTTTCGAGCATCACAGATTAATTGTCCTACACAATAATTATATGCCTCCTCGCGAAACGCTTTGCGTTCAGGTGTTCCAACCTTGCCAAAACGTAAATCCATCATATCGTCAACGCTTAATATCTTGTTGTTCTTCTGCATAATACTCTTTTTTAAGTTTAATTGCCATCTCTATTTCGCTGTTAGGTGTGGAGAATGTCCCGTAGGCTGATATGGTTCTTTCGCGTTTCATATTTCGCTACAAATTTAAAAAAATAATCAGTTAAAACAAAATTTAAAATATTATTCGTACAAACTTTCAAATTAATATCTTTGTGTCGTCAGACACAACTGTAGATTAGATGGCATGCTTTCTCTTCTTTAGATAATTTTCATAATTAATATCGCAATCATCGGGTCTCCATTTTGCCATATATTCCCATATCCAACCAAGAAAATCATTTTCATCAGAAATATCATGGATATAACTTGATACTAATTGCTCCCAAAACCAACAATCTTCATCAGTATTAGGTGGACAAGATTCTTCTCCTTTGAAGAATCTACAGTATTCAGATGGTTTTATGTTTTTACTCATATTATTAAATGTATGAATTTTTATACGACAGAGTAGGTAGTTTTGTTTTAAAATTGTTATCTAAATCTGAAACCTGTTTTCTTTGTTATTATGTCTCTATATTCTTGTTTTTTCGCATCAAAGAATACTGACCTGTCAGCCGCTGTATGATATTCTATATATTACCTTTTGCCATAATTTTATGAATTTAAAGATTTATAATTAATTAATTGATTATTCATTTATGATTATTTGGTTGTGATTTGTGTTCAATTTTATAATTTCGCACCATCAAAAACAACATAAGCAACAGATATGAACAGGGAATGGTCGGAACAAAATAAGAGGATTCAGTCGTTAATCAAAAAGGCAGACACTTTAGAACAAGGCAAAAAAGTCCTTTTCGATTTGCGCAATGATCTAATGAACACGCTTCTTTCATTTAGAGAAAAACTAAAAAGAGAAGATTTTGATTCTATGCCTTTTATGAATGCTGACGGGTATCACTGCAAAAATATTGCATATTCTATTTGGCATATTTTCCGAATTGAGGATATCGTTGCTCACACTCTCATCAACGGTGATGAAGAAGTGTTCTTTTCAGGAAACTATCAAAACCGTATTAACTCTCCGATAATCACAACAGGGAATGAACTCATTAAAGAACAAATCTCAAATTTTACAAAGCATTTAAATTTAGATGAACTATATTCTTATAGCGCTGATGTAAAGAAGAGTACAGAAGATATAATACGCAATTTGACATATAATAATCTCAAGAACAATGTAACAGAATACCGCAAAGAAAAACTTAAATCTTTGGGAGTTGTCAGTTCAGATGAAAATGCCGTTTGGTTAATTGATTATTGGTGCAATAAAGATGTACGCGGTCTTATTCAAATGCCATTTTCAAGACACTGGATCATGCACATTGAAGCGTGTTTAAGGATAAAAAATAAATTCGTTTTATTAGTTTAATTCGTTGTTAAATGACTTTTCTGCACGAATCCACCCCCTTTTCTTTCACAAAATCGTAAAATTTGCAAATATAAGCCGCTTTATTTTCAAAAAGCGAGTTTAATAAAAAGGAAAATCTAATATTCTATAAGTTCCAGACCTTGTTGACGATAAAAAGAGAATTTTTTGTCGCTCGACAACAAAGGAATATGCTCTGTAATGGCGTGAGAAATGATAATATGGTCGCTCGGATCATAATGATTCAACGCTTCATTAAGTTGTAGGCGTGAATACGTGTAGCCTACATGGTCGCGCAATGGTAGAAATTCAATCTCCAAATCATTTTCCACCATACGAATAACATCTTCAGCAGTTTTCCATTGTCGTGAACGTATTTTTTTGTTGTTGAACAGCACAACCAATTCACGCATAGTTTCAAAACTTGCGCATAGCACATAGGTAGGGTCTTCCAAAATGGCTGACACATCTTTGTCGAAACCAGCGGCATTGACCAACATATCAACCACAACGCACGTATCAAGCATCAACCGTTGCATTATCTTCCTCTTTTACGGTTTCTTTCTCCTTATTCTTATCCTTATTTCTATAATTACAAAGTAATGCTCTCAATTCGGGATCTGTTACCTCGTAGATAATTCCTGGATGAGCCAAAGCCCATCTCATTGTTCTCGAAATCCGTTTTTTGGTAGTACCTGTTGTAGTTTCTGTATTTTCCATAACGCTAAATGATAAATGGTTTTAACAATTTGCAAATATACAATAATAACTTGAATTTTGCAAAAATATTCTTGCTAAATACCTCCACCAGAAAAAACAATAAGCTACCATTGTATTTTTTCTCCAAATTATTATTTTTGTGACGGCAGGAACAACTTAACAAGTTTATACTTAGTTGTGAATTGCTTTCAAATTATTATCTTTGTGACGTCAGAAACAACATCTCTTTTTTTACAATCTGATAGAGAAACGTTGTGAATTGCTTTCAAATTATTATCTTTGTGACGTCAGAAACAACACCGAAGCGCAAAAGTGGGTAGGCGTTAAGTTGTGAATTGCTTTCAAATTATTATCTTTGTGACGTCAGAAACAACAGAACGACAAACGCATCGCAGACTACAAAAGTTGTGAATTGCTTTCAAATTATTATCTTTGTGACGCCAGAAACAACAGACCGACAACACGGCAAGGCGATAAAGCAGTTGTGAATTGCTTTCAAATTATTATCTTTGTGACGCCAGAAACAACTTCGGTATCAATTACATTTAATTATACGGCGTTGTGAATTGCTTTCAAATTATTATCTTTGTGACGCCAGAAACAACAAAATAATCTTTACTGAAATTCTGATAACGTTGTGAATTGCTTTCAAATTATTATCTTTGTGACGCCAGAAACAACTAGAACCAAAAATAATAATACCTCTACGCAGTTGTGAATTGCTTTCAAATTATTATCTTTGTGACGCCAGAAACAACTAAATTTTCCAACAAATATCACACGATTAAGTTGTGAATTGCTTTCAAATTATTATCTTTGTGACGCCAGAAACAACAACTTCAAACGTTAACAACCTTTGAGGTAGTTGTGAATTGCTTTCAAATTATTATCTTTGTGACGCCAGAAACAACGAATGCCTTACCGCCGTTTATGATGACTGTGTTGTGAATTGCTTTCAAATTATTATCTTTGTGACGCCAGAAACAACAGACTCAAATTTTTGCATACAAGGTTGAGAGTTGTGAATTGCTTTCAAATTATTATCTTTGTGACGCCAGAAACAACACATTAATCGAGAGGGAAAGAAAACTGACGTTGTGAATTGCTTTCAAATTATTATCTTTGTGACGCCAGAAACAACCATTTGCGACGAGTGCACCGGCGACTACCCGTTGTGAATTGCTTTCAAATTATTATCTTTGTGACGCCAGAAACAACAGCCATACGAATTTTCACTCACAATCGCCGTTGTGAATTGCTTTCAAATTATTATCTTTGTGACGCCAGAAACAACGCAAAGTGATTAGGGTGATATAATTTATAGTTGTGAATTGCTTTCAAATTATTATCTTTGTGACGCCAGAAACAACATGGTGCATTGGTTGCTTATAATTCAACTAGTTGTGAATTGCTTTCAAATTATTATCTTTGTGACGCCAGAAACAACAGCGGACTGACAAGCATAACACTTGCCGCAGTTGTGAATTGCTTTCAAATTATTATCTTTGTGACGCCAGAAACAACTTCTTGCGCTTGCTCCATTGCCGATTGTGCGTTGTGAATTGCTTTCAAATTATTATCTTTGTGACGCCAGAAACAACCTTCGGCGTTGAATTGTTTTGCCCAATTCTGTTGTGAATTGCTTTCAAATTATTATCTTTGTGACGCCAGAAACAACTTAAACTCGTTAGCAGTGTTCTCTATCACAGTTGTGAATTGCTTTCAAATTATTATCTTTGTGACGCCAGAAACAACGAGCAACAGCGAGATAAGGTAAAAGATCCTGTTGTGAATTGCTTTCAAATTATTATCTTTGTGACGCCAGAAACAACAAGGAATATTGATATCCTTTGCGCCAGCAAGTTGTGAATTGCTTTCAAATTATTATCTTTGTGACGCCAGAAACAACCTGTGTATTGTTTATTATAAGGGATATCATGTTGTGAATTGCTTTCAAATTATTATCTTTGTGACGCCAGAAACAACCTTTCGTCGTCGGTGAAGGTGTCGCCCATAGTTGTGAATTGCTTTCAAATTATTATCTTTGTGACGCCAGAAACAACTCAATACAGGCAAAGAAATGACACACAAAGAGTTACAACGTTTTTAGAAATAAAAAAAGTGTTTCTGACAAAACTGAAAAAACCGCCAAATGGCGGTTTTTTGTTTTCTAAAAGAGTTCAAGTTGTTGCGGTCCTTTGTCGGGAGAGGTGGGATTACGACCATAAAAAATCTCTATCGCTCCAAATTGTTTGTCGGTAACACACATTACACCCACTTTACCTTCTTCGGGAAGAAACGACTTCACACGCTTGATATGCACCGCCGCATTTTCGCTACTTGGACAGTGGCGGATATACATCGAAAACTGAAACATTGTAAAACCATCTGCCGTAATCTGTTTGCGAAAATTGGCAGCCGCCTTTCGCTGTTTCTTGGTTTCGGTAGGAAGGTCAAACATCACTAACACCCACATAATTCTATATTCGCTTAATCGGTTTAGCATATCATTTCGGGATAAGAAATTTTACGAATAGTGCCGTCGTAACATTTGTAGAGAGATGCTGTGGTGATGGTGGCAGCCACCATCAAAGGACTGCGTTTGCCATCGATTACCACATCGAGCGTGGGTATAGATAGAAACTCCGCTTTGAAATCTTTATCAATTTCAATCTTGTCGGGATGTGATGTATAATAGGTGTACACAAATTCGTCCACGTATGGGCGATAAGGCTCCATAATATCATCGGCAAGGCAATAAGCATTATAACGGTTGTGGTGATGAATGCCGAGCGTGGGCAACAATCCGCTACTAACTAACGAACGTGCAATCACGGCGCGAAGTATAGCATAACCATAATTGAGAAAACTATTTGGAACAACGCCTTCGCGGTCGCGAACAAAGTTATCTATATGAGATTTAAACAAATTTCGCCAATAATATGCGGCGGCTCGCCCTTCGGTATTGTCAGGGTCACCACTGCGCACCTCGTTTGCCCAAACGTGCATACAATTGTGGCTGTCGCCGGATGTTTTTTCTAACACCGCCGCTTGATTAAGGATTTTCTGCCTGATGGTTTGTTGCCAAAGTTGTTTTTTCAATGGCAACGAGGCATCTATCTGTGCGCGGAAACGTTCGCTCTGCACGGTGTGTCCACATAGTGGAAGCATCAAACCCACAGGCAAATGCGAACCGTCGCAAGTGATTAGGGCGGTGTTATTATCCAACAGTTTTTCTATAAGACCTTGTGTAATAGTTACTTGTCTATTATCCAACACCACAATGCCTATATCCTCAATCGGGACGGTTTGAGTAGTTTTTTCTTCAAAAATGGGCGGCACTTTTTTATTATATGCCGCCCCAGGAAGTTTAATCACCATTTGGCTGTTGTTCAGCGACAGGTATGCCGGATTGCTGAAACATAGAGTTCGTTTGATCATATTGACAAGGTTAATTATTTGGTTTGGTTTAATTAACCGCGTCAATATGTGTGCCAAAAGAATCAAAGACCCACTTTTATTATATTGGAAGAACTATATATGTTCTTTACATCCATTTATTTTATGCCTTCTCCATTAAATTCAATAATGTTACCTAACCAGTCTGTTTTTAATTTAACACAATAATCTTGAATTTTTGGAGTCTTTATTTTTTTATCACGTAAACTAAGTATAAAATTTTTGTCAGGCACAACTTTAACACAATTACCAAATGAACTAAATTCTGAATAATTCAGTTCCTGTTTAGGTATTTTTTTATCTGGATATTTGTCTTTTAGTTTTTTTCTCTCCTCTTCCGTTAAATCTTTTGGTATACTGATTTCTTTTGCGTAATTATTCGGGATAAAGAAGCAATCAGTTCCTGTAAATTTCACCACTCTATAAATCCTTTTTGTAAAATCTTTTTTGTTTTCAATATCTGATAACCAATCATTTAATTCTGACAAACTGAATTTCAATACTTCGTCGTCTTCCGATTTGGGCATATATACCAAATCATTCTGTTGAAGATAGAATAAAACTTTATCAGGAGTAGGCTGTTTTTTACCCTTTATTTTTCTTTCTTGTAGACGTATTGCTTTGCAGATTATGCTTTTTATATCCTCAATATTGGTGTTTTTCCCCGTAGTTTCTTCTTTTGCCACGGCAACCGAATCATATAATGAAGCAATATCGAAAACTCTTTTTCCATTATCTTCCATTACAACAAACAAATAATTATCGCCTGTGATAACACATTTGTTAGGATTGTCGTCATACAATCTTTGTAACTTACTTTCCTCATTATCTTTGTTGCTATACCATACTTTAATTTTATAAACTGGTGTTTTGCGGTTGTGAACACGTGTTTCATTAAACACAATAAGGCCTTCACCCGAAAATGCTTCCTTCATAGACTCGTAATGTCTTTTATGTTCGGTGATGTCGTGTTGTAAAACTTTATCAATTATTTGAGATATATCTTTTGCTTTTAAATTTGAAATACTAATAGTTTTTGTATCTCTACCATTAGTTTTGCCATAATAAGTTTCTTGATGTAAAGCGGCACGGATTTTTAATTGATTGTTTCCATTGGCTCTTTTTATTGCTAACTTATCTTTGGGTTTTTGCGAAACGATCATGGTTTGAAGATAATCTTTAACAATAGAAACAATATTGTCTATTGGTGTATCAAATTTACGGGAACTTTCAATTTCCTTCATTATTTCGTCCCGCTTATCTTTTTCAAGGTTAAAGAATGCTTCTTCCAATGTTTCAGCATCTCCCATTGGAATATAATCTTTATGTTTAGCCAATTCTTCTTGAAAATATTTATTCAAATCGTTTAACCTTTTGATAAATTTTTCATTAGATAAAGCAACCACCAGAGCGTCAATAGCATGATGTCTATGGTCGAATCTTTTGCTCCAACCTTTAATTTCGTATATATGTCTATTCTTTTGTTTGTCAAAGTATTTTGTAATCCACGGGTGTTTAGGATTTCCATTTTCGTCCAAATCCCAAAGTTCCATCTGTTTAAAACGGGGCTCCGTTAATTCCATAAACATTTTTTTCAGCCCCCAACGACTTCTTAAAAAATCGGTAACGCCGCCCGAAGTGCTTTTTACATTGTTGCTCCCCACTATTTTGGCTAATTCGTCTTTTACAGCAATAGAAATATATTGCGTATCTTTCATTTGACGGCTAACTGGATTAGTAGGTATTTTCTCCGCTAAAAGATTTTTCTTCTTTTGTCCGAAGAAACTTTTATTAATATGTAACAAATAATCTTCAACGCTACATATTCCCTTCGTAGAATTTTGCTGAGAAATGTATTCCCATGCTGTACGATTATTTTTATCTTCGTTTATAATTGATTCACAAACAACTTTATTCGTTAATGAATCGTCAAAATATCGAGATTTTGGAATAATATGATCTATGTCATAGAGTCGTTCCTTTGAAAATAATTTCGATAATGGAATTGGTTTTAGAGTATAAGGTGACACATAATGCTGTTCTTCCCAAAGGCGCATTTTCAGGATTTCTTCTTCCGTGGGAGATGTTTCATCTGCATATTTTGGACGCGCTATTTCCTTCCCGTTTTTGTCAAACGGATACTCTTGCTTACTCCACAATTTATAAAGTTCTATATTTTTATCATTAACCTCTTGGTTCAATTCTATCAGTTTCTTTCTTATCGACTCATTTATTTTTTGATTTTTAATCTGACCTTTATAAATTTTATCTCGTTCTTGCGCACTGTTTTTTAAATCTCGTGCCAATTCAACTCGGATTTCAAGTTCGTTTGGATTCAATTTAAATTGCTTCCATATCGATTTTACAATTTGCATTGTTTCGTTAAGTATTTGCTCTACAATAGGATTTCTTAAATTTCGTTCAACATACTTAATGTCGTGATAATTTGTAATCTGCGGAGTAATATCCTCCTTGGTATGACGACCATATACCAAAGATGCAGCAAAAGCATACATCAATCCACCTTTATTTAATGCATCTGGATTGTCCTTTACAAAATCAATAATGTAGTCGGATGGTAAATTGCCATCAATAACTTCACCTGTTTCAATCAAGTGCTTAATATAGTTGAATTGTTCTTTGATATGCTCTGCTACATTATTGGGATTTAATTGCATTAGTGGCAAAATATTCTCAATCGCCTTTTTAGATAAACTTGCATATTTTCTTACAAATTTTGTTTTTTGAGCCAAAGTTAATGCCAATTCAACTCGTTTCCCTTGGGGAATAGATGTTGGTAATGCTTTTTGAATAGAGCATACTCTTTCGCTGTTTTCATCATATTCGCTCCCGTTGTGAACATTATCGTAAATTGCCTGCCATATATTTTCAAGGGAAAAATCCTCATTAAAAATATCTCCAATAAGTTTTTTGATTGCGATTTTTGTATCGCAACCTATCATTTTTGCCTTTACATGCAAACCGTTTAAATATTCAGAATTATCACTTTTTAATTTTACTATTTTGGCGACTTCATTAAAACTTAGTTGCTTTTGAGTTTGTAATCTATCGTATATTTGCATTTTTTGGTCGTCAGTCAGGAAACGATTTGTATATTGTACAATACTTTTATGTTTCTTTTCGTTCCAAACGCTTTGTTTTGAAGTGATGTAAAGACGGTTTATTTGATCCCAACATCTAAATTCTTGAAACAAAGGATGTGTGATTGGAATAACCTTTTCTTCTTTTTCATATTGGCATTTCCCGATAAGATCTGATTGATTTTTTAAGGGTCTTTGATAATATATAACTTGGTCTCTTATAATATATTTTAAACCATTTTTTAATCCAATTTCGCGTAATTGTTTTTGAGAATCACTTTGTCCTGGGAAAATGTAATTTAATATTTCAGCAAGTTTTTCTTGTGGACAATCATTTAAGAAGTTGTAATATTTCGCTTGGGTTTCCCACACATCATCAAATTCTTTCATATACTGTTGACGAAGTATTACGCGGTTTCTAATTTTGGTCCATCTGTTTTTCTTTAAATCTTCCACAAACAATTGGCAAGGAAAGTATTTTTTTTCTTTCAAAATCTTTTCAGTTTCTTCCATTTGCTTTCGCCAATTTGTTTTTTGAGGTAAAGCAAATGTAACATTTTCTCCCTTCTTAGTCCTTTTTATGCGTATTTCAAGTTCAAATTCTGTATTTACTTTATCTTCGAGATTTTGCAATTGTGTTGTTCCTATATACTCTTTGTCATTAGCATCACTTACGATAACATCAAAAACCGGCAATTCTTTTCCTTTGTCTTTTCCAACTTTTACTTTAAATGAAGAATCGGATTTAGTTACGCTTTTTATGAGGAATGATTGAATATATGTAACATATTTTTTATCCTCAGAAGTGTCATCATCATCATTTTTTGTTTCTTTTTCACCATCTTCATCATTTCCGCCACCGGCATAACCTCTTAATCGATTGTATTTGTATAGAATACTTCCCAATTCTTTTAATTCTATCTTCTCAGACAAAGCCTTAACTCTTAATTCATAATGTTCTAATGAATTAAGTTGCAACGTTTGTTTTGAAATAGGGAGTAGTTCTAAATCCTGTAATTTGTTTGCTTCGGGAAAACCATCTTTAAATTGGAATTGTTCAGGTAACATATTCAATTTTGATAGTATATAAAGCAACTTGTTTCTGCGCATTTTGTAACGTTTATTCATCTTCCGGGCAGAACGTTTTTCCCTACGATCAGCGTTTTTGGTTATTACAGCACCTTTTTCGTAGTCGATTTTATCACTGCCCATTGGAATGATACGACTTCCCATACCTATGATATTTTGCGGATCACCATTATTGTCGGCTTCCACAACCGCCCAACCTATTGAGTTGGTTCCTAAATCGAGTCCTAATATTTTTTTCATAGTCAAAATTTTTTTTTTCAAAAATACGAAAAAAATTTTGACAATCACACTTTTTATAATTATATTTGCATCATAATTTGAAAGCAATTCACAATAAGGATTATTCCGTAGTGAAAAACATTAGGTTGCCTCGTCCTTCAACGGGGCATTTTTTTGCCCACATTTTTCCTGAAAAAATTTCCCTATCCTGTATATCCTAAATTCTTAAAAAAATACCTTAACCCTTTACCATTTTATAAAAGTATACTTAGTTAAAAAGTGTTAAATAGTTTTACGGGTTGCTTATTCTTTTTTTATATTTGCAAATATTAGAAACAAAAACCAATTAAGATGAAAAGAATATTATACCTAATTGCTATTCTGATTGTTGCCATCAGCCAACAATCGTGCGGACAGATGATGGATGGTGTGTGGACTTGTAAAAAAGTAACAATTGCAGGCAAAAACTACGACGAACTGTCTGACGATACAAAAAAAATGTTAGACGAATCCATAGGTGCTACAATGACCTTCAAAGGCAATGAAGTAATTGACGCACAAAAAAAATACGGCAAAATGAATATGGTGAAAGGCTATTATCATTTTAGCGACGACCAAAAAGTGCTTACTGTCAATTTCAAGAAAGAATCTATTAACGGCGGCCGCACGTGGGAAAATCTAATAGAAGGTCTACCCGCTGACTTCGATTATCATATTGTCACTCTTAATGACAAACAATTGATATTTCAATTTGAACAAGCAGAGGGCATCTACTACGAATATACTTACGAAAAAGAATAACTAATAATCACCCTTCCCCTACACTCAACTTTAATCCTCCGACAATTGTTTGCTCATTCGCCTATAAGTTGAGAACACCTTTGCGCGAGATACAAAGCCGATGTACTTGTTGTTTTCGTCGAGCACGGCAATGTTGAATTTATCGGAAGTGGAAAATTTAGTGGCTACCGAATCCATACTTTCGTCAATGCGTACAGTGTACTCGGGTCGGAAACAGAGATCCTTTACAAACACATTATCGTACTGCTCGGGGTGAAACATCAGTTTGCGTATGTCGTCCATTTTGATTATACCTATAAAGGTGTTGTCGGTGCGGCTCACCACGGCAAAAATATTACGAGTGGTATCCTCCACCGCTTTCACAAGCACACGGAGCGTATCTTCGGGATAAACCACTGCAAAATTGGTCTCAATGAGTTTCTCTAATTTCATCAGGTTGAGCACATTCTTGTCGGTGTGATGAGTGAGCAATTCGTTGCGGCGGGCAAGTTGATAAGTGTATATCGAATTGGTAATGAATTTTTTAGTAAAAATATACGACAGCACGCTCACCATCATCAACGGCACAAAAAGTTTGTAACCACCTGTAAGTTCCGCAATTAGAAAAACTGCTGTGAGAGGTGCGTGAAGCACACCGGCAATTGTTCCCGCCATACCCACAAGGGCAAAATTGGCTGCATTGATATCATGAAATCCGAGTCGTGTAAGGATAGTAGATAGCAGAAGTCCCGTGGTAGCCCCCACAAACAGTGAAGGAGCAAAAATACCACCCACGCCTCCTGCTGCAAATGTGGCAGATGTGGCAAGAGGTTTGGCAAGTGTCAACGCTGTGAGCAACAACACCATACCCCATCCGCTATGCCACGATGAAAAAATACTATTGCGGTAAATGGGTTTGATATCGCCGTTGAGACTATTGGAGATTATGTTGTAACCTTCGCCAAAGAGCGACGGAAATAGATAAATCATTCCTGTGAGCAGAAGCGCGCCCCACACAAGTTTCCAAACTGTGGAGTTGATTTTGCGGAATTGTTGCGATAGCCAGATGTAACTTCGTGTAAAATAGATGGATGTGAACCCACAAACCAATCCGAGAAGTAAATAGTAAGGAATATCATTGCTTGTAAAGGCGTCGGTCATGCGGAAAAAATATACAGGACTGCTGCCCGATAGCACATACGAAATCAAAACGCCTGTTAACGAAGAAATTAGCAACGGTACGAGCGAACTCATTGTAAGGTCGAGCATAAACACTTCCATCACAAAAACCACTCCTGTAATCGGGGCTTTGAATATGGCAGCCAACGCCGCCGCAGTGGCACATCCAAGCATCAAAAGTCGCTGTTTGAAATTGAGATGCAGAAACTTACCTATGTTTGAGCCAATTGCCGCGCCTGTTACCACGGTAGGTCCCTCCAATCCCGCGCTACCGCCGAAACCCACTGTTATTGCGGAAGTTATCACCGACGAATACATATTGTGAGGCTTTATCACCGCCTCCTCTTTGGATATGGAGTAAAGCACTCGGGGAATTCCGCCGCTGATGTTTTGTCTTAATATTAACTTAATAAAAACAACGGTAATGGCGATACCCACAAATGGAAAAATAAGATTTCCGTCGAAACCGAGCAATGGATTGATAGTGCCCGACAAGAACCCGCTGATAAGATGCGTCAAAGTTTTAAGCACGGCGGCTGTAACCCCAGCTATGGCACCTACTATAATGCTAAGCATTATAAGGTATTGCGTAGTGCCAATATGACGGATACGCCATTCGTAAAAACGTCCGAACGCCCGCCTCATCTTCCAACGCCGTTTTGTGCTTTTGTCTATTGTCATTTCATGATTGCTTGTCGGTTGCAAATTAAAACTTATTACGCCAACATTATATTAACAAAAAATTATTTTTATAAAAATTGATTATACAAACCTATTTTTCTAAATTTGCGGCATTGTTTTAAATATTCACATCAATAAATATGGCACAAGACAACGCAGTATTCGACATTATCGAGAAAGAATACGGCCGTCAGAAAAACGGCATCGAGCTTATTGCTTCCGAAAACTTTGTAAGCGCCAACGTAATGCGTGCAATGGGTTCGGTACTAACCAACAAATACGCCGAGGGATATCCCGGACACCGCTATTACGGCGGCTGCCACTTCGTTGACGAAATGGAAACTCTCGCTATCGAACGTCTTAAAAAACTTTACGACGCCGAATGGGTAAACGTTCAACCCCACTCAGGCGCACAGGCTAATATGGCTGTGCTTTTGACCGTTTTGAAACCCGGCGACACTTTTATGGGCTTAGACCTCGATCACGGCGGTCACCTCAGCCACGGTTCGCCCGTTAACTCTTCGGGTTTGCTCTACAACCACGTTTCGTACAATATCAACAAAGAAACCGGTCTTATCGACTACGACCAAATGGAGAAAGTTGCCCTCGAAACCAAACCGAAACTTATCATCGGTGGTGCTTCGGCTTACTCTCGCGATTGGGACTACGAACGTATGCGCGCTATTGCCGACAAGGTGGGAGCATTGATGATGATCGATATGGCTCACCCCGCAGGTCTTATCGCTGCCGGCATCCTCAAAAACCCGTTGAAATACGCTCACATCGTAACATCTACCACACATAAAACCCTCCGCGGACCTCGTGGCGGTATCATCCTCCTCGGCAAAGATTTCGACAATCCCTGGGGCAAAACCACTACCAAAGGCGTTATCCGCAAAATGTCGTCGCTGTTGGATTCAGCAGTGTTCCCCGGCGTTCAGGGCGGACCTTTGGAGCACGTTATCGCTGCCAAGGCTGTTGCATTCGGCGAGGCTCTCACACCCGAATTCAAAGAGTATGCTAAACAGGTTCAAACCAACGCACGCGTAATGGCAAACGAACTTATGAACCGCGGCTACAAGATTCTTTCCGACGGTACCGACAACCACTCAATGCTTGTTGACCTCCGCAAAAACTTCCCCGACATCACTGGTAAGGAAGTTCAGCTCGCGCTCGAAAAAGCCGACATCACAGCCAACAAGAATATGGTTCCGTGGGATACACGCTCGGCATTCCAGACCTCAGGCGTACGTCTTGGCACAGCAGCCATCACCACACGCGGACTCAAAGAGGCTGAAATTCTGCAAGTTGTAGACTTTATCGACACCGTTATCAAAAACATCACCAACGATGACGTTATCGCCAAAGTAAAAGCCCAAGTAAACGAACTTATGGCTGGCTTCCCCTTGGATAAGTAAGCATAAACACATTCTAAAATAAAAAAACGCCGGAGAACCATCTTCGGCGTTTTTTTGTATCGATTAGCAAATATTGATATCAACGAGAAAATTTCAATTATTACAAGTACTGTTTGTCCATCTAGGCCCATGAGGCGAAACATGTTTTATCTCGGATGAAACTTTGGATACCAACACCATCACAACTGCAATTAAAATACGTCTCATTTGAATAAATCTTAAAAATAATTCTTTATACAAATATAGAAATAAAATAACATTTTAAAAAAAAATATCAAAAAATATTTGCAAATTAGAAAAACTTTTCGGATATTTAACACCCGAAAAGTGTCACCCTCCCACGCATATACGCAAGAGGGGAAAAACGTGTTTACAGTACCTAAAATATGAGAAGACAAAAAGTTATAATAACCGCCATCTCCTTACTTTTGATAGTTATAGCTCTTACAGCACTCATGTGCAACACAGGAAGCGAGGAAAGAATATACAAAGTGGGGCTTTCTCAGTGTGCCGACGATACCCAATGGCGCAAGCAGATGACCCGACGCCTAAGAGCCAATGCAGTTCAAGAAGGCAACATTGAGCTTATCGTTACCAACGCCGAAAACAGCAGCGCAAAACAGATTTTAGACATAGACTCGCTCGCCAACATGGGTATCGACTTGCTTTTAGTATCTCCTAACGATGTAGACTCGCTCACCGACGTGCTTACTAAAATCCACAACAGAGGAATACCTGTTATAGAAATCGACCGCAAAACCAATGGCGACTCGTCGTTCAACTGCTTTATTGGTGCCGACAATATTATGATAGGTTGGGAAGCTGCAAAAATTGCCGAAAACCTATGTACCAACAATACTGACTTTGTAGAGCTGTACGGACAGCGCACCGCCTCTGCTACAATAGACCGCAGCAAAGGTTTCAACGATGCAATCGCCGAAAAGTCGTTTATCAGAAAAAAATTCAACAAGGTGCACGAACTTTACTGCAACTTTAGCGGCGACGAGGCTTACGAAAAAATGAAACAGCTTTTGGAATCCGACACTTCGTTCACCCTCATATACTCGCACAACGACGACATGGCTATCGGTGCAAGCCGCGCCATCCGCGAAAAAGGTATCAACCACAAGATATTTATCATCGGTATCGACGCCGTTCCATCCGAAGAGGGAGGCATTCTCGCCGTTTTCAAAAAAGAGATGGACGCCACCATCCTCTACCCAAACGGCAGCGACGAGGCTATTGAAACAGCTATCAAGATTCTCAACGGAGAATCCGTCCCCCGCGAAATAAAGCTTACCACTGTACCCATTGACTCTACAAACGCCTATGGACTCTACAAACAGCTCAATTCATCCAAAGAGTTAGACGAAAAGCTCCTAAAACAAGACGCCAACGTAAAAAGCATGGGGTCTCGCATTTCTACCCAGCACAATATCATACTCTTTATTATAGTGGTACTTGTTGGCGCCATTATACTTATTTCGGTAATAATGCGCCTTTACACCAACAACAAAAAGCAAAACACCATACTTTGTGAGCAGACCGCCGAAATCCTTGCCCAAAAAGAAGAGCTTGAAAGTCAGTCGGTATACCTCAGCCAAATCAACGAGGCGCTACGCCGCAGCAAAGAAAACACGCTCGGCAGCATCCGTTACGCTCAAACAATTCAAACAGCGATGCTTCCCACCACTGCCGACCTCGACAAAGTGTTCAAATCGTTTGTGATTTATATGCCTAAGGATATTGTCAGCGGCGACTTCTACTATTTCCACTCCATCAAATACGACGAGCGCGAGGTAAACTTTGTAAGCGTAATTGACTGTACGGGTCACGGCGTCCCGGGTGCGTTTATGAGCCTCATAGGTATCAACCTTTTAGACCAGATTATCAAACAGCAGTTTATACACTCGCCTGCCGAAATTCTCGACGAGCTAAACCGCAACGTGCGCAAAATGCTCCGTCAAGAGGAAACCGACAACGACGACGGCATGGAGGCTATCTTCTGCAAAATAGAAAAATTCAGCAACGGCAAATACCGCCTTACTTACGAAGGAGCAAAATTTCCGATACACCGCTACAACTCACAAACTGGTGAAATAGAAACATACAAAACTTCGCGCAAAGGTATCGGTGGCAAATTCCGAAACCGCGAATCGTCGGTAACATTCAACGATAAATCTTTAGAAGTATTCAAAGGCGACCGCCTTTATATGACATCCGATGGCATCGGCGACCAAAACAACTACGAGCGCAAACGCTACACCATCAAACGACTATTAGATGCCATTAGCAACTCGGCAAAGATGGACGTGGAGCAGCAAAAGAATTTTATCCTAAACGACCTCAACGGATTTAAAGGCGACTGCGACCAGCGCGACGACATCACCGTATTGGGTGTAGAGATTGTTTAAACTGTTGTTTGGCGTTATCCCTCGTACTCTTCATCTTGCGTAATTGAGAACAGAACCCAAGAGAAATTACCGTCGGTGATTTTTGAACCGCAGTAGCCACAAACTCCTGCTTGACCCATGCGGTCGGCTGGTGCGCCACAGTTGGGGCAACAAGATGTAGATTTCTGTTCAAGGCTTACACCTTTGCGGCTTACAAATGTCCAATATTCGCTAAACACACGTTCCTGACGATTGTTTCCGGCTATCACTCTACCTGAATTGTCGGCGTAATAGTCGAAGCAATATGCAAAAATTCTTACAGTAACAGAATCGTAGAAACGGTCGCTTTCATATTTAACAACATTAACTTTCTGAATAGTAACATTATCGAGCACATTGCGGCAACCGTAGTCGCGACAGAATTGAATCCAATAGTTCATACTTTGCCACAAACGGTCGCTAAGCAGATGCCTTGCCTGATTCCACTGAAGATTTGAATAAAGTTTGTAAATATCTAAGAAATAAGGAACTGCAATATTCTGTTCAAAATCTTTGTAACCCATATTGTTGTGCGATTGGGCAAACTCGGCTGCCCGCTCTTGCAAATGGCTATCGTAGATTGTAGCGTTGCTTGTACCTACTTCAGCAGCATAAGTAATTACGTCAGAAGTTTTTACTCTTTCGGTAGATACCACTGTAACTGCATTTACCAACCAAACATTGTCGGTGTTAGAAATCAAATTGCCACAATGCTTACATGTGCCCGAATCGGTAAATTCAGCACTTGCACCGCAGCAGGGACATCTTAGCACGCCCATGCCTTCGGGTTCAGGAGAAACCACTCCCACTTTGCGCACAAATTGCCAGTTTTCTATAGTGTTGCAGCGGAATACCGCTCCATTTGCCTTGGCTTTGGCGGTATAGTTGGCATGAAATTCCACCACTATTTTAGTCACAGGCTGATTGGTATCGCTCTGTCTACCATTTGATACCGAAGAAATTTCGGCAGAGCCTATCACCACTTCTGAAATATCATAGTTGTTCCATTTTTCGAGAGCAGTGGTAAAAAACGGCAGAATCTCGGTCAACTTGTCGCCACCAATATAAAGGTGCATCTTAGTAAACAGCAACGAAGCATAATCCAAGAATATCGGAGTGGAGAAATTCGGGTCGTATGTTTTTAAACGAGCAAGCATAGCATCTCTCTGCGACAAGTTTGCCATAATATTGCTACGTGTAGGCGCCGAAGAAAAACCTGAATTGCCACTTCCGCCTTTCTTATTTGAAATAAAATATATCAATGCCAATATTCCCAAGACTATAAGCGTGGGAACAGGGTAATTTATCAAACAATACACAACCAAAGTAGCCAAACCGTCACCGCCTCCGCCACCGCTTCCGCCGCCATGATAGCCTCCGCCACCACCGCCTCCGCCGTGGTAGCCGTGTCCGCCACCGGGACGAGCAATGGCATTTTCGGGAAAGAGTATCGAAAAAATGGCTGATACTGCTAATATTATGAGTATCAGAATTATATATCGGTTTTTAAAAAGATTTTTCATAATCAATAAGAAAAAATTACACCTTATTATATATAGTAACTATAAATCCACGTCGAGGTCATCAGGAAGCTCATTAATATCATCGTCGCGGTGAGGAAGATATTTTGCAAACACAGGCACTGCCTCGTGCATAACACGAAGAATTTCGGAGGGCACATCCTTCGCTTTGAAAATATTGTTAACCAAAGAGTTGAGTTTTTGTATGTCGGCATCGTCAAAAAGCAAAGTAATAGCGTGGTCGGGCATAAACACAGCCTCTTTTTCGGCAACGGAGCAGTATATCAAAAAACCAGTATGTTCCATTGTGTTATAAATCATACCCTTTTGAAAAATTGCACGGGCATATATCTCGGCATTTTTCCTGCGCGTTTTTTTAGGAATCACCAAACGTTGCAAGTCGGGAACAAAAGTTAACAACGCCAAAACAACACCAAAAACCAACACCGAAACGCCGTACATAAAATAGATGTCGAAATCAATAGGCGCAAACATAAAGAACGAAAACAACACAAAACATACCAGCGCCGCAGCGGCAAAAGAGTAAACTGTGTATCGTCCAGAAGATTTTTTTATTATAACCACGGCCTCGGCTTGAGAGTTGTTCTCAATCTCCGCCACACTCTCATAGAGTTTGGTGCGAAACTTATCGTCAAATCTTTTCATGATTCAATTGTATGTTCAACTATTAGGTTTAAAAATCAGTTGTCAAAATTTTTTATAAATATACACTTTTTTTTCATAATACAGCTTTTAAGCGCAAAAAAAATTTATAATTTTGTAGACATAATTTTAAACCACAAGATGGATAACAAACAAAGGCAATATAGACCAAAATCCTTTTGGAGTAGACCAGAAGGCAAGGTAGGTGGAGCAGTACTGTTAGCAAGTATGGCTGCATTAGGGATATTTCATAATCCGTTAGTGGAATTTCTGCGTTCGATGTTCGACACGACACTTTCCACAATGGGGCTTTTTGCAATTTTAGGCACTGTGGCTCTGATACTTACCGATGCTCGAGCTCGCAAGTTGGTAAGTTTTGCTTTCAAAGGATTGATGCGCAAAATCACTGGATGGTTTGTTCAGTTGGATCCCATCAAAATTTTGGAATCGCACATCGAATACCTCAAGAAAAACCGCGAAGAGATGAACACCAACATAACCAAACTTCGTGGGCAACTATCAAAACTCCGCAACATAGTGCAGCAAAACAACAACGAAATGGATCAAAAAATCCGCATTGCCCGTCAAGCCAAGCTGCAAAACCGTAACGAACTCGTTGCTATCAACACCCGTCAGTACGGACGCTTAAAGGAGCTGAACACAAAGTACGAAACCATGATAAACAAAATGAACGTACTTTACAATGTTCTTACTAAAATTTACAACAGCACCGCCTACCTGATTCAAGACACCGAAAACGAAGTGCGTCTGCGCAAACAAGAATCTGCTGCTATAATGACTGGATACTCTGCCATGAAACACGCTATGAACATTATCAACGGCGACCCCGACCGCAAGATGATGTTTGATATGGCAAACGAAGCTCTCGCCGACGATATCTACGCAAAGATTGGCGAAATGGACACATTCATAGAGCTTTCGGGCGACTTTATCGACAACGTGAACCTGCAAAATGCAGCATTTGAGCAGCAAGGCAACGAACTTATTGAAAAACTCGAAAAGATGGAAAAAGAGGGGCTGTCGTACTTAGAGAATGCCGACAAGGGTCTTCCTCAGGGCGACATCACACACATGACCGCCGCCGAAATTGACGCCGCTATCAGAAATCAAGGCGAAAAAATACCCGCTGGTGCTCCCCGCGACTATACAAACATCTTCCAATAAAAACTCCGCTACTATGAAACAGAAAAGAATGAAACTAGTTACAAAACTAATTATATACGTGTCGGTGTTCGCCATTGGTGGATACTTTTTTTTCAAATACATGCCACAAGGGTTTAAGAATATGGTATCGCCCACGCAATCTACGCCCGACACTGTAAAAACAGAGGTTTTAAAACCAGATAATGAAACTCCGGCAGCAACCTCATACCCCGAAGCAGCACCCGACACCACTGCGCACGAAACAGTAGCAACCGACACTATCGCACCCGCATCTCCAGAAGTTTCTCCTGCCCAATAAAAGCCTCACAAAAATCTCCTATATGGAGCGGACCAACACCTGCTGGAGTGCCAGTATATATTAGGTCGCCAGTCTTAAACATCACAAACTGAGAGATATACGACACAATTTCGTCGAACGAGAAAAGCATATCGGCAGTGTTGCCTTGTTGAACGGTTTTGTCGTTGATTTTAAGCGAGAAATCTATATTGCGCAAGTCGCCTAACTTATCTTTTGAAATAAACACAGGCGCAATAGGTGCCGACCCGTCGAACCCCTTGCTCAGAAACCACGGCAGCCCTTTGGCACGAGCATCGTTTTGCAAATCACGTGCGGTGATATCCAATCCAATACCAATTTCATCGTAGTAACGGTGAGCAAACTTTGGACTCACACATTTGCCCATCTTACATATTTTCAGCACAATTTCGGTTTCATATTCTATCTGTTGTGAGAAGTCGGGATAATAAAAATCCGAATTGTTGCGCAGCAGCGCTGTTTCGGGTTTTATAAAGAAGACAGGCTTTTCGGGCGTGTCCATAGCGATTTCAGCGTTGTGCTTGCGATAGTTGCCAGCTATACAAAAAATTTTCATACTCAAAATGATTAAAAAACCCGTTTCAACGGGCAAAAACCTTATAATTGGGCACAAATTTAAAAATTATTAGAAAAAAAACAGAAATTTAACAATAGGAAAGGTATAATAATGGAAAAAATTTTTGTAATTTTGAAACGTAAACTATACAATTACTTTATTAATTCAAATTAAGCCAGAAAAATCGGTATACATATTGTATTTTGATACAAATAAAACCCGAACAAAAAAACAGTACGCTAATTTAAATGAAGAAACTTAGCCACTTTTTAATAAAAAATTTCGAGCTCAAGCCTCAGGAAATCAACATATTTTTGATGTTGTTTCTCCATTCGTTCTTCCTCGGACTTGCAGGCGCGTTCTACTTTACGCCAGCCAACTCTGAGTTCATCAAGTTTTTTGGCAGCGAGCAATTACCCTACGCATATATTGCGGCAGGCATTGGCGGGTATATTTTTACATCCATATATTCATGGTTTCAAAAGAGGATAGGCAGCCGCACCCTGTTTATGGGCACGTTGCTTACCATGACTATCCTTACGCTCTGTTGCCGAATATTCCTACACACAGTTCCCGACAAATGGCTAAGCGTGTTCGTATTTATTTGGGCATGGCCGTTTCTTTCGATGATTGGCATTGAGTGCGGCGCTTTGTCGCTCAAATTCTTAAACTTAGTGCAAGTAAAGCGTATTTTTGCTTTGTTTAGTATGGGCGGCGTACTGGCGGCTATAATCGGTTATTTGGCAATCCCGCTATTAAACAGGGTAATCTCTCACCCCTACGACCTATTGTATGTGAGCACATTAGGGTTTATACTCGGTATTGTTTTCTTGATTATGCTCTACAACAAGTATCCCGAAAAGCTTGCCGACGAAAAAGGCAAAAAATTTGAGCTCATCAAAAAAGAGAAAAACGACGGCACGGGATTTTTACAGCTTATAAAAAAAGACTACTTCAAGTACATATTCATCTGCGCCACACTATCGATGACCATCATATATGTTACCGACTTCTCGTTCCTTTCCACTGTAAAAATACATATCTCACCCGAAAACATATCCCAATATCTTGCGCTCGTATATGCGGGCTTGAAGATTGGCGAGTTTGTAATATCTTATTTTTCAAGCCGTTTGCTCAGCCGTTACGGTGTTAAGTTGGGCCTTATGATATTGCCGATAGCTATGGTGGTGATAGTGTCAATAGCCGCGTTTATTGGCATATATCCCGGTGTGGAATGTCTTATGTTTCTGATACTTATAACAGTAAACAAATCGCAAGAGCGTATACTTCGCCGAGGACTCGACGACCCAGCCTTTAATATTCTTTACCAGCCCCTACCCGACAACGAAAAATTTGCCGTACAGACCAAGGTGGGCGTGGTGCAGCAGTTTTCTACAGCCATAGCGGGTTTGTTTATCCTTGGTGTCAACAAGATAATCACCATTGGAGGCGAATACGATTTCAAATGGTTCATGCTGTTTTTTGTGCCAGTGTTGGTGGCGTGGGTAATATCTTCGCGCAACTTGTATCTCAGCTACAAAGACAATATCCGTCAGATACTTGCCGACATAAGCAAAGAAAAACGCCGCGACACATCGAAATACCAGTACGGAGCGGAGGTTTTAAGAAAATACATCAAAAAATCGTCGCAAAAATTCACAAACCTTGCAGTTACCATTCTTTCGGAAACCAATCCACGCTCGCTTGAGGCATACGCAGGCGCACTGCTTGAAAACGACGACGAAGTGGTAAACAAGGCTGTATTACGAAACATCGACCCATCGTGGCGCCGCCGTATTGCCTCTCCTTGCCAAAAAATTTACGAATCGTCGGCAAGTGCAGAAATTAGGCTTTTGGCAGAACGCGCTAAAAACTATTTAGACTATTCGGAAATTAAGTCGCCACAACCAGACGAAATCACACGGTTAGCCTCATCGGAATATGTTTCTGACAAGATTAAGTTAGAGAAATATATGCTATCCGACGACAGCCTTCTTGACGAAGACATCATTCTAGGACTATTGGACAGCACCGACAAAAATGTGAAATCGGCAGCCATCACCTTGGCAGGAAAACTCCGCACACAAAAGATGATAAGCAAACTAATTTCGCTGCTCGAATCGGTAGAATACTACAACACCGCAGGAACTGTGCTGTTGGACATGGGCGACAAAGTTCTTCCCGCTCTCAACGAGTATTTTGAAAAATGTGTTCAGCCAGTTATCCTGCTCCGAATAATAGAACTTTACGGAAAGTTTGGTTCGGCACCCGCACGTGCTTACCTCATCAAAAACATCAACTATCCAAACCGCGAAGTGCAGCAGGCTGTAATCTACGCCATGTATTTCTGCAAATACCAAGCTGAGCCAGAAGACGTTGACACCATAAAGCAGAAGGTGAGCGAAACAGTTGAAAACATCACTTGGATAATGTCGGCTATTGAAGATATTGAAGACGAGAAAAACACGTTGAAACTATTCCAAGCGCTCGACATCGAAAAACAAAACAATCTTGAGCAGCTGTTCCTATTGTTAAGCTTCATTTACGAACCGCGTATTATTGCCTTGATACAAAAGAACATCATCGGCAAAAACACTATATTTGCTTTGGAAATTATCGACAACTTCTTTTCGCAAGACGTTAAGCAGATAGTGTCGCCATTGTTTGACGATATGTCGGCAGTGCAGAAAATCAAGAAGCTGAGCTATTTCTTCCCCCAAAACAAATTCTCATTCAGCGACCGTTTAAAAGAGATTATCAAACGCGACTTCAACAAGATAGACAACTGGACAGTATCCAAGGCGTTGGAATTGCTTGGCCGTATTCACAAATCGAAATCCGCTTCAAGCTCCAGCGCAGGTGTTATGGACTACAAAGACCTCAGCCTTTGGGTACGTTCAAACTTAGACGAACTGCTCACCAAGATACGCAAGAGCGAGATGCCCGACGAAATTTTCTTGTGCCTCTATCACACCGACGAAACCGTATACTCTGCTGCGGCAAAAATCATATACGAGGAGAACCCTATAAAATGCGCCGACTATCTCACAAATATGTCGTCGAAAAAACAACAGCTACTTTCTGACCTCACCAACAACCAGCCTATCTTGTTAGACAAGATAAAGATGCTCAAAAAGCACCCGATGTATTTCAATGTACCCGAGAACCTTCTGGTTAAGATGGCAGAACATATCCGCATACGCCTACTCAACAAAGGCGAAGAAATTATGCCTACTGTTCCAGGTGCGGCAGAAGACATCATTATTGTGCTCAAAGGCGCTCTCTGCGTAAACGAGTCGTTTGAAGACGACACATATTTCTTTAAGAACGACATCATTATTAAGGGACTCAACCTCGACCAAGGAGCTAACGTACTAACAGCCAAGAAAGACAGCACAGTGCTGCTCATAAGCCGTTATGAGTATTTCAATATCCTCATCAACGAAACCGACATTATCCGCTACGTGTTCAACGAAAACAATCAGAACCGCAACGCAACCGACAAAGCCGACGAAGAGTAGTTTCCTGCCAGTGCTTGCAACGCCCCACTACCACTATTAATAATCTACATACCCGTCGTCGAGATTGTCTTGGTCATCATCGAGGTGGAAATCGAAACCTGTTTTTTGTGGTTCTTTTGGATATGACAAAGGGGGATTCTGGGTGTTTGCTTCCTCGTGTTGAGCCGGAGAAGGAGTTTCTGACGGTTTTTCTATTTCTGGCACAGAACCATTTTCCTCAAATTCCACAAGCTGAGATTTAAGTTTAAAAATTGCCGTAGTATGCTCTTCGATAAGCTGTTTCAGTTTTTGAAGATCAGAAGTTTCGCTGTCGGCAAGTTTGAAGAACTCTACCGACTGGTTGAGACTGCGCCACAGCTTTATCAGCATTTCTGAATTTTTCGACATTTCTTCCGACGACTGGGTGTTAGACTGTGTGATATCCAACAACTGCTGCACGGCACGGTTTATCGACACGGCACGGTCGAGCTGTTCGTTGCACGAAGCGGCAATGTCCGACACCATAACTGCGTTTTTGCGAATACGAGGTGTAATCTTGTCAACAAGGTCTGACGAACGTTCTGTAATCTTAAGACTTCGCGCACTCGACTCGTTAATCTGAATAGAAGCCTCCTGACAGTGCTCGGCAAGTTTTCGAATTTCAGCAGCCACCACAGCAAAGCCCTTACCGTGAACACCAGCTCTTGCAGCCTCCACAGCAGCGTTGATAGCCAAAAGGTCGGTTCGCGAAGTAATCTCGTTGATGATATTCGCCTTGCTGATAACATTTTGAATGCAGGCGAGAGTACTGGCAGAGGCTTTGGCAATAGTAAGCACGTCTTCGGCGATACTCTCCGACGACTCACAAGTCATTTGTGCATTGAGGGTATTTTTCTCAATCAACGAGGATATATTTTCGAGTGCGGAGGAAATCTCTTCCACTGCTACCGACTGTGCTTGGGTGTCGTTTGAAAGTTTGTTCACAATATTCGAAAGCGATTGCCCACTTTGAGCCGTCTCAAGGGTATATTTGCGGATAGATTTCACGGCGGTGCTTAGTCTATCTTTCATATTCTTAACATTTTGAGCAAGTTCACCTATCTCGTCAACATTGTTGATATTGTCGGCGGCAGCGGAATATAGTTTACCTTGAGCCACATCTTGTGCAAGATTGTTTACCGACCGTATAGGCACCACAATAATCACCCTGATTACAAGCCACAGTATTACACACATAAGCAGAATGGCTATCAAGCCCGTTGCAATCATGATATATAGCATCCGAGTATCCGATTTGTATAGTAACTCTTTTTCCACAAGTATGCCGAGAGTCCAATCGGTGTCTTTCACATGGTGATAATAGATTTCAACCTCCTGATCATGATTATTTACACAAGATTCTATGCCCGACTTGCTCTTGTTGGTGACAATTTTAGTTAAAAAGCTGTCGAGACCCTTGTATCCCACATTGTGAGCACTTCTAAAATCAATAGTGTTTACATATTGTTGTCTAGGATAAGCGATAAGAACAGTGTTTTCATTAATCATAGCGCCCATACCCAACCCGTTGATGGTCATGTTGGCAATATAGGAGTTGATTGTGTCGTTGTCGAATACAGCGGTAAGCACTGCGAGAATACCGCCATTTCGGTCGCGCACAGGCACAGCCACATGGAAAATAGAGCTGTCGCCGGTAAATGTTGACGGCATGGCTATCACCTCGTTGCGTCCTGTAGCTTTAAATTTATTATAATACTCACGCTGCACGGGGTCGCCAATGGAGTCGAGTCCATTGTCGGTAGTGTATTGAGTGCCATCAGGAAGAGTTATACGTATATAGCGGTATCCTGTTTTGTTATCTTCCACTAATAGTTTGGCAGCGTCGAGCAAGTTGTTTGGGTTAAACCGTTTAGAGTTTTGATTGCCTACAAGGTTGAGCTCGTGCACGTATGAATGAAGATAGTTTGAAATATTGTTGCTCTGAATCTCCAAAGTTTGCAATCCGAGGTTGTGAATTGTTTGCCGCGAATTATTATATAAATATGAGAATACCAACACATCCGAAACAATAATAATAGATGCCACAAAAGGTATAGTAATCATAGTGAGCTTTGTCCACAGATTGCGTCCGTGTGTGGCTACATATCTTTGTATCACATTCTGTTTATTCTTTGCCATAATAACTATTATTATAGTGGTTTATCTAATTCGTTTGATTGAAGGTCGTATATTAATTTAATACAATTAAGTTCTGCCTGATGATGTTCGAGCTTTTGTTTTATCGACTCCGACACGTCGGCATCTAATGTTTTGAAAAACGTGACATCGTTTACAAAACCAGAAGCATATTGAGAAAATAGTTCCGCTTTTGCCAACATATCAGCCGCCGCACTGGCATTTTTGGCTGCTATTTCGGCAAGTTGTTTAATGGATGTTGAAATTTGTTGCGAACTCAACTCCTGATCTTGAGCCGATGCCGCAATAGCAGATATTTTTTCGTTGGTGTTGTTGACAATCGGAACAAGTTTATCAAATAGTTGCGACACATTCTGCGCTAAACGCACATTCTCAGAGGTAGCATCATCGATCTGAATAACCGCTGCCCTGCATCGCTCTGCTAGTTTTTTAATTTCGGCAGCTACCACAGTGAATCCTTTGCCGTCGTCGGTGGCTTTTGCTGCCTCTACTGCTGCATTGATTGCCAACAAATCAGTTTTGGAAGCTATATCATTGATAATACGCAGCTTATCTGTAATTTGAAGGGTACTGCCAAGTGCTTTTTTCGACAATTGAGACACACTATTCAAGTCGTTGGCCAAATCGGAGATAATCTCATGAGTTTCAAGAGCTAACGCAGTGTTTCGCGAAACAATGTCGAGCATATAGTTAAGCACAGCGGAAATTTCGTCGGCTGCCATAGCTTGACGTGTGGCTGATTCTGATATATGCGAAACCGAATCGCTAAGTTCATTACTGCCAGACACTATCAGTGATGCCTTAGAACGTATACTCTGCGATATTGACTCCAACTTTTTCGACATTTCTGAAAAGGCATTTGTAATCAACCCCAGTTCATCGTTACGCACGGCTTTGCAATCACTCACCTTGTATAGTTTGCCAGCTAGCATAAACTCCGATGCTTCAACAAGTTTTTTAAGCGGACGGGTGATATGCGAATTAATAAGAAGGCACAATACTATCGCTAACAGTACCAACGCTATAGGCACACAAACAAAAAACAACCTGATAAGTGCAATATTGCGGGCACGCAACTCATTAACAGGCATCACAAATACATAGTGCCAATTTGTATAGCCGATTTTGGTCCAAAGGAGAGCGAACCTTTCGCCTTCGGGAGTAATAATATCGAGCGGACAAATAGAATCATTGCCTGCAACAATCTCTCTACCAATACGGCTAAGACCCTCGTAATCAGAGGAGTCGGTAATTTTAAATTTTCCTACCCACTCAGGATGTTCAGTAGATGCCTGTACGAGAGCCGAATCGCTACTAACAACCATTCCCTTTCCATGGTCGAGCACGGTGATGTTACATATCATAGAAGACACACGCTTGGCATCAAGGGCAACAGAAATAAGTCCGGCAAATGTACCATCTTTCACCGTGGGAACGTGTATATAAAATATGTCGCCTTTGCCGTCGCGTGATTTTTTAAGGTCGGATACGTAATAACTATGCTCAGCAAGACGTTTCATCAGCCTTGTCGATAGTGTAAAAGTGTGGTTGGTGTCAGTTAGAGTGGTGATAGTGGAACCATCTGGTTTAGAAAAACCGCCATAACGGAAAAGACCTCCGCTTTTATCAACAAGGGTCTGCAGCATTTTCAAACTTACAGTGTCGTTGATATTTTGCGATGTGCGGAACTCCGACAACGTTTCCAACTGCGATACAATGCCTTCGAAATGTTTTGCGAACAGAGTGGCGTGGTTTTCTATAATTTCCGACATAGCTAGGTTGAGAGTGCGCTTATTGTTGTTGCGTATAATCAAAAAAAGCACAAGGTTGATACCCACCACCAACAATACTATCAGCGGCAGCAATACCTTAAGCATATTGCCTGATATACTCTCGTGCTTTCGGCTCTCTTCCATCATATTACAAAATATTCGACCTTAAAGATACGGATATTTTATGTAACAACGGATATGATTTTGATGATTTATTTAAATAATTTCTGCGTAAAATCTCTAACAGATTTGCGCCACGGCTGCCATTCGTGGTCACCAGGGAAAGAGTTAAAAACCACTTGCACACCAGCATCTTGCATTTTCTTTACGATGGCTTTGGTGTAAGTGATGCGTGGGTCTTGTTCGCCGCAACTTATATAGAACACTTTGCGCTGACTATTAAACTTTTTGGTGTCGGAAAGTATTCCAGGACATTCTTTTTCAAGGTCGAAATTAGCAGATCCCTGTATGCCGCCAAACATTCCTGTAGAAAAAATACCTACATTGGCAAATACCTCCGGTGTGAGCAGCCCCACGTAAAACGATTGACCTCCTCCCATAGATAATCCACACATAGCACGGTTCTGCGCATCGGCTTTGGTACGGAATGTATTATCTACAAAGGGGACAATGTTTTCTACCATCTCTTGTTTAAAACTTTGCATACCTTGCACCGAATATGCAGGGAAACCCGACACGCGCTTTTTAACATTTCCGTTGGCGCATACCACAATCATTGGCACAGCACGTCCTGAGGCAATAAGGTTGTCCATAATATTGGCAAGACGCCCTTGCTGAACCCATCCCCTATGGTCTTCGCCACCGCCATGCTGGATATAAACCACGGGATAGCGCTTTTTAAGATCGTTGTTGTAGCCTGCGGGAGTGTAAACCCAAAGCGGACGCCATTCATTGTCTACTTTTGAATAGTAGTTAACAATCGACACCTGACCGTGTGCAACATTCTGAATCTCAAAATCTTCTGTATTATCTTCGGGCACATCCACTCCGCTCATCATTTTGCCACAACCGTAGAAGGTTTCAGAAGCAGGGTCGTTTACCGAAACGCCGTCAACCACGAGCGAATAATAATGGAAACCAGGCACTTGCGGTGGAATTTCCACATACCAGACGCCTTTGTCGTTTTTGGTCATATCGTATTTGGTGCCACAGATGTCCACTTGAACTGTGTTGGCAGTGGGGGCGGCAAGCGAGAAGGCTATTTTTTTGTTTTTTAATATAACGGGATATGAGTTTTGACTGATATTGGTGACCAGAGGTTTAGCACCGTCGGGCAGTTGAACCAGTGGAGCAAATTGAGCTTGAGCATTAACACTCAACAGCAAAGCAAATGATGATAACAACAAAAATCTTTTCATAGGTGGTTTAAATAATAATGTAGAGACGCGCCAAGGCACGTCTCTACAAAGAAATATGGAATAAAAATTATTTCAACAATGCCAACGCTTTGTTGATACGTTTGAATGCCTCGTCGATACGTGGGAAGTCGACAACGTAACTCATACGTATACAAGCGTCAACGCCAAATGCACTTCCTGCTACGGTGGCAACGTGAGCTACGTTCAACAAAAATTCGCAGAGGTCTGACGAACCTTTGATAACATTGCCGTTGTATGATTTTCCATAGTAGAACGAAAAATCAGGGAATGTGTAGAATGTAGCGGGAGGAACATTGAGTTTTACACCAGGAATCTCGTTGAGGTATTTAACCATAAGGTCGCGACGTTTTACAAGCACCTCGTTGTTTTTGGCAATAATAGACTGGTCGCCATTAAGAGCCTCAATAGCAGCGCGTTGTGTAATAGAGCAAGTACCAGAAGTGGTTTGCCCTTGAAGTTTTTTGCAAGCCTTAGCCACCTCAACAGGTCCAGCCATATAGCCAAGACGCCATCCGGTCATTGCGTAAGCCTTTGAAAGGCCATTGATAACAATAGTCTGGTTGTAAACATTGGCAAACTGGGCAATACTTTCGTGCTTACCTACATAATTAAGGTGTTCATAAATTTCGTCGGAGATGATAGCTATTTCGGGATATTTGGCAAGCACGTCGGCAAGAGCCTTGAGCTCGTCTTTGGTGTAGATGCTACCCGAAGGATTTGACGGTGCATTGAGGATAAAGCCGTGTGTGTTAGGTGTAATAGCTTTTTCCAACTGCTCAGGAGTAATTTTGTAGTAGTTGTCGGGCTTACCTTCAATAATCACAGGCTTGGCGTTGCAGAGGTGAGCAAGCTCGATATACGAAACCCAGTAAGGTGTGGGAATTATCACCTCGTCGCCCTCTTGAAAAAGGCACTGCATAGCATTGGCGAGGCACTGTTTTGCACCAGTAGAAACAACTATCTGATTTTCTGCATATTCAAGATTATTTTCACGCTTAAATTTGCCTTGAATAGCTTGTATCAAATCCTTATAGCCTGGCACGGGCGAATAGAAGGAATAATTGTCGTCAATAGCCTTTTTAGCTGCGGCCTTAACATTGTCGGGGGTAAAGAAATCGGGCTGACCTACGGTAAGGTTAACCACATCGATACCTTTCTCTTTCAGTTCGTTACTCTTTTGGCTCATCGCAAGTGTCTGCGATTCGGCAACTCGGTTGATTCTTGATGATAATCTCATTTTTATAATGCTTTATGATGTTTTATATTATTCTTTTATACAGGGTCAACATTGACAGTGGTAACAAGTCCCGCTTGTGGGGTGGTAGATTTGATATAACCTATGGCCTCGTTGATAATTTTTTTGGCTGCACTTCCGTAGTGATTGCGGCTGATTTTCAACATTATCTCCTTTATGTATAGTGTCTGAATACGGCTAATAAGCGGATACTCAGGGCCTAGCACGCCTGCGCCGAACGATTTTCTAAGTATATCGGCCAGTCGGTCGGCATCGCGCTCAAGCTGTTCTGGGTTCTTATGCTTGAGTTGAATCTTTATCAATCGTGCAAACGGCGGATAAAGAAATTTGCTACGCTCGGCAATCAAACGGCTGTAGAGCAGCATATAGTTGTTTGATATAATATCCTGAAAAACAGGGTGCGTAGGATTGTTGGTCTGAATAAGCACCTTGCCCTTGATTTGCGAGCGTCCGGCACGACCACCTACTTGTGTTATCTGTTGGTATGCGCGTTCTTCTGCACGAAAATCAGGGTAGTTGAGCATGCTGTCGGCATTGAGAATAGCCACAAGACGGAGTTTCTGGAAATCGAATCCCTTGGAAATCATCTGCGTGCCTGTTAAAATATCTATGTTGCCATCTTCAAAGTCGGCAATGATTTTTTCGTAGCGAGAGCGCGATGTGGTGACATCGGAATCCAAACGCGAAATTCTTGCATTTGGAAAATATAGTTTTATCTCGTCTTCGATTTTCTCTGTTCCGAACCCTACGGTTTTCAATGCGGTATCGCCACAAGCCATACATTTGGTTGGCATTTCTATACAATATCCGCAGTGATGGCATACAAGTCGTCCATCGTGCTTGTGGTATGTGAGGCTAACGTCGCAGTTTTCGCAAACGGGAATCCAGCCGCACGATTGGCACTCCACATATGGTGAAAAGCCTCGTCGATTACGAAACAACAGTGTCTGCTCGTGACCCTCTATGCAGTTTTTAACCTCGCCTAAAAGCTGAGGCGAAAACAGCGACTTCATTTGGCGGCGTTTGGCGGCTTCCAAGGTGTCAACAATGAGATACTGGGGTTGCCCTTGTTCCGAAAATCTCTTGTTAAGCTCTACAAATCCGTATTTGCCGCTTTTGGCATTGAAAAACGACTCTAACGACGGTGTGGCAGAGCCCAGAAGCACTTTCGCACCATACATCTGAGCCAGCACTACAGCACAGTCGCGGGCATTGTAGCGTGGTGCAGGGTCAAACTGCTTATAAGATGTTTCGTGTTCTTCGTCAACAATGATAAGTCCCAAGTTGTTAAACGGCAAGAAAACCGATGAGCGCACTCCGAGCACAAGTTTGGGACTATCGCCCGAATACAAGGTCTTCCATATTTCAGAACGTTCGGCATCCGACAGCTTGCTGTGATATATGCATACCATATTGCCAAAAACCTTTTGCAACCGTCTAACAATCTGAGATGTGAGCACAATCTCAGGCAAAAGGTAAAGCACATGGGTACCTTGTTCTAAATACTTGTTGATCAATTTAATATACAATTCAGTTTTTCCACTGCCTGTGATACCATACAACAATACGGTGTTCTTTTCGGCAAACTGGGATTCCACTTGCTCCAAAGCTGTCTGCTGGGCAGGTGTAAGGTCGTGGTAGAGTTCTATTTCGCCTTCGTATTTTTCGATACGGCTCACCTCCTTTTCGGTTTCTACCAAAACTTGTTTTTGTATAAGCGCACCGAGAGCCGCGGCCGAAAGGTCGGGATTTTTTAAAAGTTTCTGGCGCGACATTTCTCCATGATTGGTAATCACTCCGTTTTCAATCTTGATACCAGCTCCTGCAAGAAAGGCCATCAGCACCGACATCTGCTTTACAGCACGGTGTTCAAGGTCGTTGAAAAGTTCTTTGAACTGAATTTCTTTGGTAAAAGATTGATGCAAAGACAAAAACTTTTCGGTTTTTGGCTTATAAGTGTCTTCAATCATTTTCATCGCCGAAGGCAATGCGGCACGATACACCTCTCCTATTGTGCACATATAATAGTCGGCCATCCATTGCCAAAATTTCAAATGGATGTCGTTGACTACGGGAGTGGTGTCGATAATATCTATAATCTCCTTAATGTCAAACCCCCGAGGAGGAGTATCTATCAAGGCGGCAACAATACCAGAATAGTGTTTCGATTTCCCCATGGGCACCTCCACGCGGCATCCAACGTGGCACGCAGTGGCCATATTGTCGGGAACAGCGTATGTAAGAAGGGTAGGCAGGGGAATCGGTAATATTACTTCTGCATATATTGGCAACATCGCTCGTTAAATTTCAGATTCAGGCGTACCTTCGGCCTTCGTGTAATCCTTTTGATAAAGCGGGTTTCTATACTTATCTGGAACAGATGTTATGGGTCGTATCAAAAGTGTCTCCTTAGAGCCCTGCTTTTTCATAAGAAATTCTACACGGCGGTTGTATGCTTTCGACTCGTCGTCAAATTCTCCATTAATGATGTTAAACGAAATAGGATTCTCCTCTCCCAACCCCTGGACAATCAGTTGGTTGCGTTTTACACCTTTCTGTACCAAATAGTTAACCACCACATTGCCACGACGTTTCGACAGGTTGAGATTGTACAATGCGCTACCTTTTGCATCGCAGAAGGCGCGGATTTCTACCACGGCGTCGCGGTTGTTGTTGAGATATTTTGCCAAAGAATCGAGACTTGGAGTAGGTTTGAGAGCCTTTGCATCGCCAAACGAGAACGAAATATCTTCGATTTCGGCAAGGCAGTCGTAAGCTATGCCATTTTCGTCGTAGTACTTGCCCGGAATGCGTTCAGATTCTTCCACAGGCACGTGGGGCTCGGGACAATTGTGCTCGGGGTCGAGCTGAATGGTCTTATGCGTAATCTGGGCAGGTGCGTTGCCGTCAATGTCGAATGTTTCGGTATACACCACCCTGTTGTCAACTGTGGCGGTAAGCGTATAATTGTGGGCGCGACGTCCGATAAAGATATACTTGCCAGTTTTGACATTTGGAATTGCTGTGCTGGTAACGCCAAGGCTGTTGTCGCGAATGGTGATAAGGCTTTCGGGCACTTTGCCTTCGCACACGCCCACATAACCAGTTACAACAGCGAGCTCGGTTTCCATTACCGAAGGCAGACCCATCACGTAGATGTCAGAGCGGCCTATTCCGTCTTTACGCTCAGAAGCAAAATAAGAACGTGCGCTTGTGGGAGTGATAAATAGGAATACATCATCTTCGGCAGTATTAATCGGGAAACCTGCGTTTACAGCCCTCGACCATGTACCGAATTCGTTAGCATCGCAGTAGAAAATGTCGTATCCGCCGAGTCCTCTGTGACCCTTGCTGCTGAAATACAATTTTGAATTGTCAGGGAGCACAAACGGGCCTTCCTCGTCTTCGGGTGTATTTACAGCATCGCCAAGGTTTTTGGACACGCCCCACGATCCGTCGGGCTGACGTTCCGACACGTAAATATCGTATCCGCCGTATCCCCCTGGACGGTCGCTTGCAAAATACAAGAATTTGCCATTTGTAGAGAGGCAGGCTCCTGTTTCACGATATTTTGTGTTGATATTTTCGCTGAGAGGAACGGGCACACCCCAGTCGCTACCGTCAAATTTTGACACCAGCAATGTACCGTTGTCATCTTCGCGATAAATATATAGCTCGGAACCATCGTACGAAATAGAAACAGTAGCCTCGTGCTCTGGCGTGTTGATATTGTCGCTGATAGGTTGAGGAGCGCTCCAAGTGCCTGTCGACTGCTTGCGCGACACATAGATATTTTCATCATACTGGTCGTCGGCTTCAATTTCGTGGTTGCCATAAGGACGACGCGATGTAAATATCAGCACCGACTCGTCGGCGGTGAGCACTGGGCTGTGGTCAGAAAATTCACTATTGACAATAGCTCCTAAATTTTGTACCTGAATTTCAACTGGATGCGACTTCATTTCGAGGGTAAGGTTGCAAAGGTCGATCTCCTTGTCGATGATTTCAAGAAATTTTTTGTTCGACACTCTGCGTTTGAGCTTTTCAAGTGTACTAAGTGCCTGATCTATAGAATCGTTCACACGATAAGCCCTTCCGAGATAAAACTCGGTTTCGATGCCTTGTGTACCTTTGCGCTGTTTTGCCTTATAAGTGTTTAGAGCGGTTCTAAACTCCTGCATCGAGGAGTCTTTCTTACTTGAAGTGTTGAGGTAGCAAAATCCGAGTTGAAAATGATAAAGGCCGTTCTCAGGCTCCATCTCAATCATTTTTTTATAGAGCTGGATAGCCGACGAGAAATCTTCATTAAACACCATCATCTCGGCCATTCCAATGTTGATATCGTCTTGCGCCGACGCAGAAGAAGTGATAAACAATGTGCCTGACAAGACTGATATTATTACGACGAATGAAAAAAGATATTTTTTCATATTAGTAGACATTAGAATGTTAGTATAATAATTTTGCTACAAATATAGTGGTTTTTAATAAACTACCAAAATTAATCAAAAAAATACGATTTAGCCAAATCTCTTAGATTGTATCGTGATGCCATGATTTCACCGTAAGCGCCAGCCGATCTAAAAGCCAAAAGGTCGCCACGCTGGGTCACAGGCATATTGTAATCCTGCTCAAACACATCTGTGGATTCACAAATAGGCCCTACAACGTCATAAACACCCTCTTGGGTGGAGGTTGATGTGAGATTTTCGATACGGTGATGCGCTCCGTAAAGTGCGGGACGAATCAAATCGTTGAATCCTGCGTCTACAATGGCGAAAGTGGTTTTGCTCGCTTTTTTTGTATACAACACACGAGCAATCATTGTGCCACACTGTGCCACAACTGCTCGTCCAAACTCAAAATGCACTTTCTGTCCCTTTTTAACATCGAGATTCTCGTGTATGGTATCTAAAAGGGTTTCAAAATCGGGAATCGGATTGGCATCAGGATCGTTGTAATCGACACCAAGTCCGCCACCAAGATTTATTTCGGGAAGGTTGAGACCCAAGAGCTGCAATTTTTGCTGCATTTCGTTGCTGCGTTTACACAACAAACGGTAGGGTTCAAGGTCGGTAATCTGCGAACCTATGTGGTAATGCAAACCCACAAGTTTAATATTATTAAGCACAATTATCTCCTTTACAACATCTTCCAAAAGATTAAAGTTGATACCAAACTTGCTATCTTCCAATCCAGTATTTATGCATTTGTTGGTATGAGCATCAATACCGGGGTTAAGCCTGAGGGCGATTTTAGCAATTTTGCCATTTTGAGCAGCCAGCTGGTTAATCACCTGAATTTCCTGCACCGACTCGCAGTTGAAACAAAAAATATCGTTAGCGAGGGCATCGTTAATCTCCTTGTCGGATTTGCCAACGCCAGCAAACACAATCTTGTCGGAAGGGAATCCGCATTCCACAGCCATCAGCACCTCGTTGCCGCTAACGCAGTCGGCACCAAAGCCATAAGAGGCTATAGTTTTTAAAATTTCGGGATTGGCATTAGCCTTAACAGCATAATGGATTTTGTAGCCATATTTGTCGGCTGCGGACTGAAGGCTACTGAGCGTGCGGCGCAACAAAGCCATATCGTAATAATAAAAAGGTGTGGGGGTTCCTTCGAACTTTGAAATTAATTCTTTGCTAAACATAACCAGTGTGTTAGTTTTAAAAAACATCTATATTTTTTCGGGCGCTAAAATAGAGGTTTCAATTTTTTTCTGCAAAATTTTTTGTCAAATAATACATTTATTAAACAATTTGTTAATTTTGTAACAAAACTTTACACAAGAAAACTCCGTGCAAAACGGCAAGGTGTTTGTTTTTAAACAATAAATTTACTATCTTTGTGTTGGCAAATTTTTAGACTATATTAATAAAACGACAAAATGAACACACCCGAACAGTTATCGGTTAAACTAAAATTCAGAATAATGCTCATCTGTTTTGCGGCATACGCTGTGCTTACAGGACTGTCGTTTGTATATTTAGCCTCCACCAACAGCAAGATAAACGCTAGTTTTCAGGCCGAAAACAAAATGAAAAACGAGCTTGCCGAAGTGCGGAATCTCCAATACGAGCTATTCGGGCTATATTCTTCAACCCGTAACAAAGAGAAAGAAGACACCCTGATGTCGGAAATCAACAAGCTATGCACAAGAATAGGCAAAGGCATCGAAACTCTTTCAGAAGTAGAGCCCGTGCTAAACCGCCGCACCATTGAGTCAATTTCTATTCTCCGCGAAGAATTCAACAATTACCAGAGCAAAATTGAAGAGATAGCAAAAATCAAAGAAGATATCAACGCCCTTACCGAAGACGCCGGACGGCTCAATTCTGACCGCAACACCGTGCGCAAAACACTGTTTCAGTTTACATTAGCCGGTATGAGCAAAATGTTTGACGAAGCTTGCAAAAGCGAAAAAGCTTTCTTAGAAAACAGCTCCATCGAACATTACGAAAAATTCAACAAACAGATCGACGGCATAAACAACATCCTAAAATCTACCAACACCAGCAACATCCTCATCAAATACCAGATGGCGAAAATGATGGACCAGCTATCGGAATACCGAATGACATTCAACCTAGTATTCTCGAAACAGCTTCTGCTGGGGCTTGCCGACAACGACGGCTACAAGGGCGAGGCTATGGCGCAAATCAAAACCATGCAAAACGACATCGACGAACTTATCTTAGAATCCGACATTGTACGTGCCGCAAAAAAGAAAAACACCATAATGATCATTGCCATAGCGCAAATTTCGGTCATCGTTCTCGGACTAACATTCTTCTTGATACTATTCTCATCGGTAAACCATCCTATCGAAAAAATGAACGGCTATCTCGAAAAAATGCTCAAAGGTGAGCTTACCCCTCCCGACACAAACGAACACAGCAACAGCGAGATGAACACCATGGCAAAAAAAATTGCCGCATTTATCAACAATCTAAAGCAAAAGCAACTCTTTGCAGAAGAAATCGGAAATGGCAAAACCGACAAAGAGATAGAACTGCTCAGCGACAACGACGAACTGGGAATCTCGCTTATCAACATGAAGAGAAACCTCGAAAAGCAATACGAATCGTACAAAAAACGCCGCGAAGCCGACGAAATACAAGACAAAATTAACATCGGACTTGCCGAATTTGGCGACATCCTCCGAAAAAACAACAACAATATCGACACTCTTTGCGACGAAACCACACGAAACCTAATCCACTATATGGATGCAAACTACGCTTCGATGTATATCTACGTTGACGAAAATCCCGACGACATACACTTGGAGATGAAAGCCACTTACGCAGCCGACAACAAAAAATTCATTCAGAAAAAAATCAGCCTGTACGAAGGAATCGTTGGAACTTGCGCCGTGGAAAAAAACATTCAAATCGTTGACGACATTCCTGCCGACTACATAAAGATAGGTTCGGGATTCGGTTTTACCAAACCAGGACACCTTATTGTGGTACCGCTAATGCTCAAAAACGAAATCTATGGCATTATAGAACTTTGCCGAACCGACAAATTTGAAGACTACAAAATTATATTTATAGAAAAACTGGCGGAAGACATCGCCATCACTATCTCTTATGTAAAAGAAAACACCAAAAACCTTTTCAAGCTTCACGAAGAGGGAAAACGTCTCGACGATTTTTCTCGTCGCATCCAACAGCTCGACAAAGAAATCAAAAAACAGAACTCCGAGATTCAAAACTACAAAAAAGAGATAGACAGGCTGAAACGTGAAAACGAGAAACTCTCCGACCAGCAAATATTAAACAACCAATAGCAAACCCACACACACAATGGAAAGCGACACAAATAAAAACAACAGGCTCAACACTATAAGATGGAAAGTGGTAATGTCGGCATCTATTGCCGCAATACTGCTGTGCGCCGCCGTTTTGCTCGTTTTTCACAATGTGATAAACGGAAAGCTTACGGAATACAGCCGCCAAAAAAGCAATCTAACTAACAACAAATACACCGAACGGTTTGAAAATGAAATCAATTCTACATTATTCAACCTCAACGCACAAGCCGACGCACTTACGGCGCTAATCGAACAAACAGGCAACGATGCCAGAAACGTAGCTGTAAGAACATTATCGGCATATCTAAAAGAAGATCAAACCGTTAAGTCGATTTTCATTATTTCAGAACCTTACGTGCTCACCAACTCCGACAGCCTCCTTGTAAATACAAATCCCGGATTCCCAATAGGATGGTACGGCAAAATCACTCTCCACGAAAACACCGACACACCTGAGCTCAGCAACGACCTTCTCGCCACTTCCACCGAAGTGTACGACCTTTACCGTAGCACAAAACACGACCTCTCGTCCAAAATTCTCGCGCTCGATATCGATGGAGAAATCACCAACACGCTCGTGTGCCTGATTCCATTCTACGACAAAGACAAATTTGCTGGAATTATAGGCGCCGACATCGACCTCCGCCACTTCCGCAATATGCTCGACGAAACCATTCCGTCAAACCAGTACCTAATTATTGCCGACAAAAACGGCAAGATTTTTTATTCGCGCAAAAAAGAATTTCAAAACAGATATATCTCAGAAACCCTACGCTTTACCGAAGAGCAATACAACATCATGGAAAAAACTGGCGAAAACCTGCCAGCCGACGTGGAAACCACACTTGTGGAAAACGACAACCAAAACGTATATATACACAACAAGCGTATTTCCATACCTTATACCAACGATTTTTTTGCGCAAATATCCATCACTCCTACAATCGAGCTCAAAGCTGAGCAACTTAAAACCGAAGGTTCGGCTGTAATCATATCAATGATTCTGCTCGCCCTATTCATTTTGGCTGTGATAATCATTTCGGGCTTTATCACCAAACCGCTCGCCGTGCTTCGCGGCATAGTTAAAAAAATAGCCGACGGCAATTTTGAAATAGAATCAAACAACACGCAATCGCTGCACACCACCGAATTTGCATCAATATTAAAATCGCTGCATACACTCACCAAATCTCTTAAACAGACAGCCGAATTTGCATCCGACATCCGCGACGGAAACCTTGATGCCGAATACAAAGTTTCCATCAAGAACAACGCCATCGGTGCGGCACTTGTATCTATGCGCGACAGCATGATCGAAACCCGCGACAAAGAGCAGAAACGTATCGCCGAAGAAAAACGCACTCAATGGGCTACCGAAGGTCACTCAATATTCAGCGATATTCTGCGCAACAGCATTTCTGACATTAGAAAACTGAGCAACGAAGTTATCGACAACCTCGTACCATATATCAATGTAAACCAAGGTGGTATATTTATCCGAACAAAATCGCCAGAAGACCCAGAAAAAGAGATACTCGAACTCTACGGCGTATTTGCATTCGGTCACGAGCGTTTCCACAAGCGCACCCTGCAGTTAGACGAAGGACTCATCGGAGCTTGCGCCATGGAAAAACACACTATCGTACTCAACAATGTACCAGATAACTACGCCGACATAAGTTCTGGTCTGGGAAAAGCAAAGCCAAAGGCAATAATGTTTGTGCCACTTGTTTACAACGACACCCTTTACGGCGTTATGGAGTTCGCATCGTTCAAAGAATTTGAGCAGTATCAAATATCGTTTGTGGAACGTATCTCCGAAAACGTAGCCTCCACAATTGCAAACGCCAAAATCAACGAGCAAACCGCCGAACTGCTCCAGCAATCGCGTATGCAATCGAAACAGATGGAAGAAAAAGAAGCAAACCTCCGCAGCGAAATCGAAACTCTCACAAGCTTAGTAGAAACATCGCAATACGAACTCTCGCAAATAGAAAAAACTCAATACGCCCTCAACCGCACCGTTATGAGCGCAGTATTCAGCCTCAAAGGCGAAACATTAGATGCCAACCGAAAGTTCTGCTTGCGCTACACACTCGATGTCAACGACATCAAACGTAAAAACATATATGAAATACTGCAGCTCACGTTATCAAAATACGACGACTTCAAGCGCGTGTGGGACAGCGTCAAGCAAGGCTCTACCGAAAACTACGTTACCGAATTCAAAATCAACAACTCGATACGCAAGATCAGAAACACTTTCGTGCCAATATACGACACCGACAACTCTGTGGAAAAAATACTCTGCTTGGCATTCGACGTTACATCTCAGCTCAACACCGAAGAAGAACTAAACAAAATACAAAAGCAGTACGCCTCGGTAAGCGAAGACGCCAAGAGCATGAAAAAACAGATAAAGCAGTTTACCGACGACATAGAGCAACTTAACCGCGAGCTCACCGACTCAAAAAGGCAGAACGTGGAAAACCGCCAGAAATTCGACAAAGCTTCCGCCTCGGAGGCATTCTTCAAACGAGAACTTGAGAAGCGCATCAACAAGTTCCACAAAATAGAGGCAAACCTCAAAAACAAAGTAAAAGCACTTGAATCTCAAATAGAAAGCCTAACGAAAGGCAACGAAGACACAACCAACAAACAAGATAACGACCAATGATAAAAAAAATACTATTATATATTACCATTGTAGCGGCAATAATACTTCCCCAAGTATCGTCGGCGCAGACATTCGACTACCAGAATATCCTGCGGTTTGCTCATTATGTATATTGGCCGGAACCTCTTCCTCAGGACACCTTTATTATATATATAGCAGCTCAATCGCCGGATCCTTTATCTACAATATCCGACGAGCTCAAAAAACAAAAATTCAACGGGAAACCTATCGCATTAAAAACCTACAACGACCAAACCTCTATCGACGACGCGCAAGTTATATTTATTGACTACTCCGCATCTATCAACAATAATATTTTAGAAGGAAAACTAAAAAAAATGAAGATTTTAACGCTATCGAATAACAAAAATTTATTAAATTACGGCTGTATGTTCTTTATAGAACAAAAAGCTGCAAGCACTGACTATCTCTTTAAAAAAGAGACCATTATAGATTCTGGACTAATGTTCAGGGCAACACTCCTGAGTCCTGGACACCAATATATTGAATAAAAAGATAAGAAAGACTTTAAAAGACACTCACTATGAATCCCTTAGCCAACCTTCCGATTAAGCACAAAATTACCATCGGGGTAACAACCGCGGTAATTGTCTGCGCCATATTGTGCTACATTTGCAGTACTGCCGTGCTCAGTACCGCAAACAAAAATGACTTTGAAACCAAATTTGAGGGGATAGCCAAAATGCTCGCTATTGAAGGCGTGGCGTGTATACCACTCAACCAGACAGAAGACCTCAAGGCTCGCTGTGAAAACTACTCTGTTTTCCCTGCCATAGAATTTGTACAATTCTACGATGCAAACCAGAAACAGATATACAGCCACACATACGCAAACAACAAGGACTTTACGCCGCCGCCCACCTTCGAACCAAAAAGCACTTCGCGTTTCGACGGCAACTACCTCATAATCACCAAGCCATGCATTTTAGACCAAGACATCGTTGGCTCGGTATATATGGAAATATCCACAGCAGAATTATCATCACGCAAAATCAACTACTTTGTGGCAATGTTTTTAGGAACTATACTAATCACTCTGTTGATAATGCTGATAAGTTCGCGACTGATTTCTAAACCCCTTGCCAACCCTATTAACCAACTAACGGAGCATATCAAGAAAGCGAACATCACCAACGACTACACTCAGCACATCAACCTGCCCAACAACCACGACGATGTAGCAGAGCTCTACCACGAGTTTGACAAAATGACACAGCTCATCGCCAAAACCGAGGCGGAACGTCAGAAAGCCGTGCTGCAAGAAAAAGCCACCAACGAAATATACACAAAACTGAGCATGAACGCATTCGAGGCGCTTATCGTTACCGACGAAAAAGTAAAAGTAATATCGCTCAATCCTGCTGCCGAAAAGCTCACAGGATACACCAACGACGAAGTGCAAGGTATGCCATTGCTCAACCTGCTCCAACCCGAACAAAGCCGTCGTGCTTTTGCCGAGGCTGAGGTCAAGAAATTCCTCGAAACAGGCTCGTGCAAATACACCGAAGCTCCGTTTGAGGGCTATTGCGTCAATAAATTCGGCGAAAAATACATTGCCGACATGACTGTGTCGTATTACGATACCGACACCGCCAAAGGATGCGCCCTCACTATCCGCGACATCACCAAGCGCAAACAAAGAGAACAAGAACTTATAGAGGCTAAACAAAAAGCCGAAGAATCTGACAAGCTTAAATCTGCCTTCCTCGCCAATATGAGTCACGAAATCCGCACCCCGATGAACTCTATCATAGGTTTTTCGGAACTATTGGCAAAAACTAGCGGACTTACAGGCACAAAGGCAAAATACCTCGATCTCATCGTAAGCAGCGGCAAAAGCCTGCTCAACCTCATCAACGACATTATCGACATATCTAAAATAGAGGCGGGACAGTTGAAAGTGAAAACTCGCAAAACTGCCCTCAACCCAATGATGAACGAAATCTATATTTCACAATATCAGATTAACAACATCAAAGAAAAAGGCATCGGCTTTACCGTTAAAAACTCGGTAGAATCCGATGAATTCCAAATTGAAACCGACCCGTTCCGTTTTAAACAGGTTATAAACAACCTGATAACGAATGCTATGAAATTCACAGAAAAGGGCTACATCGAATTTGGATACCGTTTCAACACTCCCGAAGAACTGCTGTTTTATGTTAAGGACACAGGTCAAGGCATGCCTCAGGAAAAGCTAAACGTTATCTTTGAACGTTTTGGACAAATTGAACAGAAAGACGACAAAAACCAGCAAGGAACAGGTCTCGGACTTGCTATATCCAAGAAACTTGTGGAACTGCTCGGCGGCAAAATGTGGGTAGAATCCACTGAAGGCGAAGGTAGCACTTTCTTCTTCACCCTCCCCTACGACCCTGAACTCAACTCTGCCGACGAATACGGCGCGTCAGGTTCTTCAGAAGAGGAAATTTCGCTCAACGGCAAGAAAATTATGGTTGCCGAAGACGAGGAGATGAACCGTATGCTTATGAACGAGATACTTGCCGAAACCGGCGCGGAAATCATTTGGGCAGAAGACGGTGGCAAAGCCGTTGAAATTGCACGCAACCGCAAAGATATCGACCTGATACTAATGGATATTAAAATGCCGGTGATGGACGGTTACGAAGCAACACGTGCCATCAGAGAGTTCGACAAAGATATTATTATTATAGCGCAAACCGCCTACGCCCTTAGCGACGAAAAGGAAAAAACCATCAAAGCGGGATGCAATTATTACCTTACCAAGCCCCTCAATATCAGCCTACTGATGAAAGTGCTTAGCGGGTTCTTAAAAAAGAAGAGTTGAGCAACAGAGATATATTTGTAGGTAGAGAAAAAGAACTCCACCGCATGCACAACCTCTACGAGCTGGCTTGCGGTGGCAATGGGCAGATTGTGCTCGTTAGCGGTGACAAAGGATGCGGCAAAACTACTTTGGTAAACTATTTCGCACAGAAAGCCAACACCGATAAACCATGTAGCACCATTTCGCTTAAATGCCGGTGTGCAAGCACAGAAGTATCATATCAACTTCTATATCAGAGTTTTACAGGAGGCAAAACCACCGCAGAGCTTCGCAGATTTTTTGCCACGTCAACATCCGACGAAGTGGCAGAGTTTTTCTACAAATATCTACAAGAGTGTGCGGCTAACAATCCTACGATCATCATCGCCGACAACTTTCAATACTGCAATCCCGACATATTCGGCATGCTCTACGCACTTGCCCAACACATAGTAGACGGACCTTGCAAAATAATGGCAGTGGTGGCATACAACATGTCTGACCCTGTAATCAAGGCGGATCCACTTATCAACCGCATCAACCGCGACCTTTTTCCTATAAAAATCGGCAGCATCACCGCCGCTTGGAAAACTGGCGGATTTTGCGAACTCATTCCCGAACCGCTGAAATTGTCCGACACAGCCGACCTGATATCCACTATGTTCCCTGGTCATAAATTTCCATCCGACACAGCCAACATAATACACTCGGTAACACAGGGCAATCCTGCATTCCTTACCGGACTGCTCAATTATATGAAGCAAAACGGCGACATTAAACAAATAGACAACAACTGGATAATTGTAAATTTGGATTTCTACTCCAACGCACGGTATCTGCAAAGCATTATTCTAAAACAAACACCAAGTCACAAATATCATTACACTGCCATAAAAGATAAAAACATAGGCGATCCTAAAGAATTATTAGACAAGGCAATAACAGCAGTATACAAACCTTCGATGCCCGAAGCTGTGCAATTGGCAGATAAAACATGGAACGCGTTGGCGCATTACCGCTCATCGGAAGCTGTGTGGGAATATCGCGCCACCTCATTACAAGCCAAATACCTTGCTCTTTCGTGGCTCGGATATCACCAAGAGGCACTTGAATGTGGAACGGCATTGCTCGGCTGCTCCAAAAAGTTGGACAACAAATACTATCTGGTGGCAGGATATTATTTTGTGGGACAAGAATACCTTTACCTATCTGATCACGACAAGGCGTTGAAATACATACAAAAAGCTATCGACTATCTCAAAGGGAATCCAAAACATCCCGCATTGGCCGACTGTTACTACGCCTTGGGAAAATTAAACCTCACCCGCTACAACCATACTTCGGCTGATTATTATTTGAACATTGCGCTCAAAGGCTACTCCGAAAAACCCGACGAAGACAAAGTGGCGTTAGTAAAAATCGACCTCGCCACGCTCAAACGTACCGACAAAGACAATGCGGGCGCATACCAACTACTCAACGAGGTAATCTCCTATTGCACCAAAGCCGTAAAACCAGCCATATTAGCCAAAGCGTATATCAACCTCGGCCTATCATACGACAACGACAGCCGATTTGCCGAAGCCAAAAGATACTACACCGAGGCTCTCAGACTATGCTTCTACACTGGCGACCGAATCAACCTTGCCAACTGCTACAACAATATGGGACTGTCGAAAAACGCCCAAAGCAAATATGCAGAAGCGTTGACATACTTTCACAAAGCATTGGAAATCGATCGTATGCTTGGCAATAAAGCCAAAATATCAATAAGTTACAACAACATAGGATTGGCACTGCTCAACAGTGGCGACATAAACGGTGCAGAAAAATATTTCAACGCGGCACTCGAAAATGATTCTAACGCTCCCAACAAATATGGTATTGCATTAACATACAGTAATTTAGGTACGCTTTATTCACAAAAGTCAGAAACCGAAACCGCACTTCGTTACTACAAACTCGCACTTAAAGAAGACCATGCCAACAGCGACATAGCAGGAATGATAGCCGACTACAATGCCATTGGCAACCTTCACTATGGATCCGACGACATTCAAGGAGCAATGCAGTACTTCAACAAGTCGCTCGAACTATCGCAACAAAGCAACGACGAAGCTGGAAGAGCCGCCGTTTACAACAATATTGGCAACATTTTCTTCTCCAAACTAGATTACGAACGTGCTGCGGAATACTATTTGGAGGCGTTGAAAATCAACACTCAGCTCATCGACAACGCCGCTGCAGCCCTCAATTATTCAAACCTTGCCAGCGTATACGAGGAACTCAAAAAAACCGCCCGCGCCGAAACCTACTACGCCAATGCTATAGAACTATACCACAAGGTAAAATACAAGGCGCAAGAGGCTTACAACCTGACATCGCTTGCCACGCTCTATTATCGCAGCGACAGGTTCAACAAAGCCAAGGTCACATACCTGCACGCTGCCAAGATATACAAAAACCTTGGCGACACAAGCGAATATATCCGATTGATGTCGTTTGCAGGCGACACCATGCGTATGCTCTGCGAATACAAAGAGGCGCAAAAGGCACTCAACGAAGCCATAGAACTTAGCCGTAGTTTAGGCGACATTCACTCTGAAGCACTTGCCACAGGCACTCTTGCCTGCACGTATGCCGAAAAACCCGACGCTCCGCGTGCCATCGAATACTACAAAAAGGCCATCGACCTTTACCGAAAAGATAACGACCTAGATATGTTTGCAGAAATGCTCTCAGCCCTGGCATATCTCTACAACGAAAACGGAGAAACCGACGAAGCACTTATCTGTCAGCATCAGGTAATCGACACATATACTCAAACAGGCAACACCGAACAGCTGGCCGCCGCATACGCCGAAACTGGTCTTTTTTTTGAGAGCAGCAACTACGAAAAATCTGCAGAAAACTACATACTCTCGGCACAGCATTACGAAATAGCCAACAAGCCAGGACGTTGTGCCGATGCTCTTTGTCACGCTGCCGATGCCTTAATGCACACCCAAAACCGTGGCAAAGGATACGAATGTCTGTCGTCGGCTGTCGACATATTAAAAAATATGCTAAAAAATCACGGCGACGAAGTGTCAGAAAGCGACATCAACGACAAACTTGTGCAGGCTCACACAGCCATAGCCGACTACTTTTTTGAAACAAAGGATTTCTTTGCTGCCGTGGCTAATTATACCACAGCCTTGGACATCAGTTCAAAAACCGAATCACACACCCGCACGGCATACATCTGCAACAATATCGGTTACACCTACGATACCCTAGGATACTACCCTCGTGCGCTCGAATTCTATATCAAAGCCTGCGAAGAATACGACAAAGAAGAGTTTAAGAGCGAAGGCCTATTTAACAACCTAAAGAATGTGGCGCTCATGTACGACCGGCTTGGAAACCGTCGCAAAGCCGCTGAATACTACCGCAGAGCTATCGACACATTTGAAAAAGAGTTTCACATCGAAGCCAGAGCTCTCGCTGAATGTGCGCTGTCGGCTGCCACTACAATATTTGAAACCCAAGGCGACATAGAGTCCGCCTCAACGTATTTCAACAAGGCATACCACCTATTCAAAAACGACGACAACTATACTGGCATGATAAAGTCGATGCTCGGTAGGGCAGAATCATACACAATCTTGCGACGAAACGACGATGCTTCTGTGCTGGCAAATCAAATTATGCACATTTTTGACATTGCTCCCGACATTGACACTAAATGCAACGCTCTGCGTGCCTCAGCGCAAATATATATCAAAATTGGAAACTTTGAGGAGGCTGTTAAAAAATTTCAACAAGCCTTAGACATTCTCTTTGCCCGCGACCTTTGGGATGCAGCAGCCCACCTCTATTATAGCATGGCTACTATTTTTGCTGAAAACTGCGGCAAGATGGCTGCCACCATCGACTTCAACGGCAAAACGCTCACGATGTACAACTTTATCAGCAAACTGTTGTCGAATGCCGCCGAACTTGCAAAAACCGAAAAAGACTCTGAATTAGAAATACAAGTACTTGTATCACAAGCACGTTACAATGTTTCGTGCGATGAAAAAACAATTGCTCTTGCATTCATCGACCAAGCAGTAAACACAGCCACAGGTCAATCCCTTGCCGAAGCGTCCGTATTGCTTGAAAAAGCCGACATCTTTATGCGTTTCTACAACGAGTTCAACATTGCGGCTGAATGTATCAACCGTGCGCTAAGTCTCTTAGAACCAGAGGGCAACAATACCGAAACTATGGCGTTTGCAAGGATACTCAAATTTATCCAACTCGTATTCCAGAGCAATTTCAACGAAGCACAAGCACTATTTAACAAAATTGTGCCTATAATTGATGGCTTTTTAAACACCGTGCCTATGCTCCGTAAGGCATTGCAACTATTTTCGGAGCATTTTAAAACCAATTAAGCCTCTATACGTCTGGCAATTATTTGCTCAAGTTCATCAGCTGATTTGGCAACAGAAGGGTTTTTATCGGCTAACACTTCGTGGGCATTAAAGCCCCACGATACGGAAATAATCTCCACACCTGCGGCATGGCAAGCCTCTATGTCGCGAATTTCGTCACCAACATATAATATTAAGGTGTGTGTTTTTTGTAGCTGCCGCACCGCACGCCTGAGAGCACGAGTTTTACCAAAAAGAGGCACACCTGTTTTTACATATCCGAAATAAGATTCTAGATTGTGGTTTTGCAAAAAACACTCTACGGCATGCGTTGTATTTGTGGTAAGAATACCTAAATCAACACTTTGTGCAATGTTTTTTATCATTTCAGGCACACCTCGACACGGATGAATATTGTTGGCGTTTCGAGCCGACTCCCTTCTAAAAAACCTCACCAAACGAGGAATCTGCCACCATTTCACACCCGAGAGTCTTACAAGCTCCCGAGCTGAAAGATTGCGTTTTTTGGCAAAATCTATGGTTTTATATCCAAATCTGCTGGCAAACTCGTTGATAAGCGCAGCACCGGTTTCAAAAGTATCGGCAAGCGTTCCGTCAAAGTCAAACAGCACAATAGAATGGTGCATAATCTATGCTCGAGTAGAGGTTTCCACCACAGTTTCGTTAGTAAAAATAATATCTACATCATCGTTGAAATTGCCAATAGCCAACATATTCGACGAATTGCTCATAGATACTAGCCTCGGGAAGAGCATCATTGAAATCTCGCGACCTCGTTCAGAAGTAGAAGCATTGAAAAATCTCAGCCTTCTGTCGGCGCCAAGCACCGAGAAAAACATTGAGTCGCTGCTTATCTTAATGTCGATAACCTCGCTACCTATATCAAACTCCGAAACTGGCATAGGTATCTGCGGATTGTAAACGCACACACGACCGTTTTTAAATCCGTAAATAAGCCTTGTAGCATCAGTGTTGACAGCCATTGATTTAATCTCATCAGAGCTGTTGTATCCCAATCTGAATATCTCCGACAAGGCGTTGATACGATAAATCTTCATATTGTGCATATAGTCGAATCCAGTCACATACTGCATATCGCGCGAAACCGACATAAGGCAGAAGTCGGAAATTGCCTTGTTGATTACCTTTGATTTAATATCCACCTTGTAGAGCGAAAAATTGTCGCTTACAAACAGAGTGTCGTTGTTGAAAGGATGGAAAAACAGTTTTTTTATACTGCCAGTGTAGTTGATGATATCCGAATATAGCGAGAAACCGTCAGATGATATATTCATCACCCTAAGGAAACTCTGACCGCCAACAGCCATAAACTTGTTGTTGCGGCTGAATGCTATCGCTGTAGCGTTAACGTCCTGTTTGTGAATAGTTTCCCACGACGAAGTGTCAAACACCCTAAGTTTGCGGCTTTGGTCGGCAATGGCGATGTATTCATCGTTGAAACTGAAACTTATATCAGTTACACCCTCGTGGGCGATTTTGATATTCCGTGTATTAAAACCCTTAAACTGAGTGCCTGCGTTCTTGCCTTCGTCTTGTTTCTGCTTGATAATCATCACTCTTGCGGTATTATTACCAAGGGCTGCGGATTGTTGCAGATATTCGTTGTAACCAGCCACATCACCTATTTTTTCGTAAACTCCGGCAAGGGTAAGCAGCACTTCGTCGGAATGAGCTATTTTGTGCGAAATTGCCAATTTGAAATAATCAATAGCCTTTTCGTATCGGCGGAGCATAAGACTTGCCACAGCAGCGTTGTAGTAAGCATCGGGATTGTCGGGATTCATTTTCATAACCGTTTCACAGTCTTCGATAGCTAATTCAAGTTTGCCGAGATTGCCGTAAGCTGTACTCCTACGCAGATACGCCAATTGGAACCCGGGGTCGATAGAAATCACCTTGTTGCAATAGTCGAGCAAGAAATCCCACTTTTCAAGATTGTGACACTCGTTCATCTTTGCCACAAGGTCAACAATATTTTTCTGTTCCTCCGACCTTGAGTCGGTAAATACAGGCGTTTCAGGTAGTTCTGCAGAGGGTTCTGGTGTGGAATCTTCTTCAACTGGTTCGGAAACTTGCTCTGGTATAGGCTCTGGTTCAGATTCTGAAAGCGGTTCGTCGATTGTATCCATAAAATGAGGCTTTGAAGCATCATCCGTGGTAGTGTTTTCTAATTGATTGTTCATATCTGATGTGTTTTCTTCGTGTAATGTTAGTTCTTCTTGCAGATTTTCTTTTTGTGCGGTATCTTCTTGAAGCTCAGCATCTTGAATAGAATCATTCTGAGGCGTTTCATCTTGAGCCACTTCGGATTGAGTAGGATTTTCTATACCGAGATAGTTTTCGCGGTAACGCTCATTCCTAAGCAACTCGCACTGTGAGAAAGACCATGTATCCAAAGGCGAAATATTATCCACCGTGTTAAATTTCTGGAGCACAAGGTCGTCGCCAATAAGTTCGTAAATAGTTTGAGCAATATATTTGCAGCAGCTAATAGGCTGTTTCACAATCTGTTCTTCGGCAAAACGGATAACCACCCATCCTTGTTTTTCAAAAAAATTATCGTGGTTTTGTTTAGAAAAACACATCTCATCGGGATTTGCAGGAGTACCCACAAACGACTGAGGTTCACCAGATTCGAGGTCATAAGGCACGTCGATCTCCACATCAATGTAAAGTTTGCGGTCCGACACCGAAACAATATAATTAGGTACAAAGCACAAGTTGTCATCGTCTTGCGCAATGGTGTAGTTGGTGAGCACTTTATCAGGAAAATACTCGTTGAGAATCTGGTAAAAATCATCGTTGCAATCTACATCGCATTGCTCGGCAGGTTTCAACTGACAATTGGTGAGCATAAGCGCTTCGGAAACCTTCTGGCTACGGAAACGAGCCAGAGCTGCGCGGTCGTTGTTTTTACGGTTTGCCTCGTCAATAGCCGCAAGTTCATCATTATAGCAGCGCATTAGGTATTCATAGTTTTCGAGCGTTTTTTGGTTGGCAAGTTTTTTAAAACGGTTTGAAATTACGTTGTAAACCATCACACTAACAGATGCTACCAAAAAAACTGTAAGCATAGCGGTGAGCCAGGCATTCGATGGCACAATGCTAAACTTGTAAGCAACAATAAGCAACGCCGTTATAGCCGTAAGGAAAAAACCTGTATAGCGCATTTTCTCAAGCGTTGGACGCACGGGAAGCTGTGGAGCATTAGGCACGGGAATTTTGCTTTCCTGTGCCTCGGCAATAATGTGCGGAATTATGCCAGCGGGGTATTGTCTGTAACTGTACATAACATAAAACAAATTATTTTATAAATATTGTAAACATAATTTGTGCCACGGAATACATCCGCCGACGTTTTTTTTTATTGTTGTAAAAAAGCCGCTTGGTTTTCTCAAAAAAAATAACTAATTTTGTGCTAAAATAAACAATCATTAAACTCTAAAAAGCAATTTATAATCCTTGTAATATGAAAAAAGTACTTTTGGGAATGTTTATAACCCTCGTAGTGGTGGCACTCCTTGTCGGGGGTTTTATCGGATACCACAAACTATTCAGAAAGACTGTCGACATCAACGCTTTTTCAGCCGTGCCGAGCGATGCCGCTTTCGTTATCGAAACCGAAAACCTATCAAAGGCATGGTCTACCCTCAGCGGAAGCGCTCTGTGGCAGTATCTTAAATCAACAGAATATTTTGCCGACATCAACTCAGATATCGAAACTGTTGACTGGTTTCTCAACAACAACAAAGCCGTTGACAAGATTCTCTCAGACCGAAAACTGTTGGTTGTTGGCTGTATGCCCAACGACCGCAACTGGGATCTGGTATACCTCATCGACCTTCAAGAGTTTGCAGAATATTTTCCCGAAATCAAAGCGTCGCTAAAACTTGTAAAAGGTTTCAAATTTCTTGAATCACAGATTGAAACCAACGAAGGCAAATACGACATCTACACTCTCCGCGACATCGAAGACCCAACTTTCGATATCAATATCTCATTAGTAAACAATATCTTAGCCATAAGTCTCGACAAAAGTCTTGTAGAGCGTGTTATCCGTCACCACAATACTCAATTTTGGGACAACAACCTCAATTTCAAGGTGGTAACCTCAGGACTCTCCAATAGAAAAATGTTCAAAGCGTATGTCAACTACAAACTTATCCCTGGACTTTACTCAATATACTCCACCGACCCGAGCGATGTGATGGATATGCTCGGAGCGTCGTTGGCATATACAGCCGCCGAAATCAACTTAGACAACGACCAAATACACTTGGACGGATTCACAAGTCTCGACAGCGTATATTCATATATCAGGGCATTTTCTAATGTAACACCCGGCAAATCGCGTTCTTATGAAATAATGTCAGACCAAACAGCATTGTATTTCTCATTGAATTTCAGCGACTTTATGCGTTTTTACTCCGCACTTATGGACGAATACGCCAAGGGCAACCCCGCCGAAGTAAAAACTATGGAAACTGATATCAAAATAGTAGAAAAGTTGCTTGGATTTAGTCTCAAAGATGATTTCTTAGGTTGGATAGGCTCCGAAATTGCTATTTGCAAACTCCGTCCGCTGAGCGAAAAATCGCGCGACATCGATGGTGTTGTGTTTGTAAACGCTTCCGACATCAAACGCGCCAAAGAATCTCTTGGTAAGATAGTTACGCATCTCAACCGACGCACACCTGTAAAATTCAAAATTGAGCCTTACCGCAATTTCGACATCCAATACCTCGGCATCAAGGGCATTTTCAAAATGTTCCTCGGCAAACTGTTTAAGGACATCGAAAAGCCATTCTTCACATACATAGAAGACTACGTGGTATTTGCCAATTCGCAAGAATCAATCCACCAGATAATCGACGACTATCTGCAAGGCCGCACTCTCAACAAAAACCCAAAGTTTGCCGATTTCAAAGACCAATTTGACATCAAGACCAACATTTCGCTCTTTGTGCAGACCCCCAAAATGTACGAAACCCTCCACAAATACTCTCCCGCCGAAGACCGCAAGAGTTTGGAGGAGAATAAAAACCTCATTTGCTCGTTTGCCCGCGTTGGTTTCCAATTGGTAAACGACGCAGGACTTTTCCGCTCGTCGTTTGCCATCCAATACGATAGCACCGCAGCAGCAACCGACTCGCTTCAAATGTTTGAAGCATTAGCCGAAAACTCGTTGGAAATGAAAGATTTAGATTCGCTCGACTTTAAAGCCGCATTAACCGATGATATGGATTTCGACGACGGAGCAGCCAAAATCAATTACGACAGCACCGAAAACATCCACTACGAAGGCAATATCGAAGACGGTAAAATAGAAGGTATTTGGCGCACATATTATCCATCGGGAAATCTCTATGCCACAGCCAATTACCACAAAGGCAAACTCGACGGTATAGCATATTTTTATCACGACAACGCCCGTCAAGTAAAAATGGCAGAGGCTGAATACGATGGCGACGTGCTCGACGGCACTTACACCGAATTTTATACCAACGGCAAGGTTAAAGCCCGCATAATGTACGAAGACGGTCTGCGTCACGGCGAAACCGTTTTCTTCTACGACAACGGCAACATAAAAATGCAGAGCAAATACAAAAAAGGCAAACGCAGCGGCAAATCAACCGTTTACGACCAAAACGGCAAAAAACTCGGTCGCCTTGATGTTGACACCTATTAATAATGTAAAAAATGTTTTTGAAAGTATTTTTAGTAGTTTTAGTAATAGTTGCGCTGTGCTTTCTTGGACTCGGCGTTCAGACCTTTTTCTCCAAAAAGAAAAAGTTTCCCGACTACGAAGTAGGCCACAACAAAGAAATGCGCAAACGTGGCATCTACTGCATGCGAGCCCAACAAATGATAATCGACAAAGAACTGATTAAAAAGCGTTTAGAAGGCGGCTGCGACGGGTGCGAGTTGGTAAAGGAGCATATTAAGGAAGAGAAAAACGATTAATTTTTTTGCCGTGCGGCGAAAAACTATTATATTCGCCGCAAAATATGCGGTGAATAGTTTAATTATTTGCCGCAAAAAAGAGAAAAGGTATGTATATTTGGCAAGAAAAAGAGTTTCCAAATTTTGAATGGAACAAGGAAAGCGTATTACAGAGGCTTGCAAATGTTAAATTCGAAATAGGAAAACTTTCGGGAATAATGGGTGCGTTGGGTTTTGAGATTAAAAAATCAGCCGCACTTGATTCGCTCACAGCAGATATTCTGATGTCGTCGGCGATAGAGGGCATTGTGCTCAATCGCGACGACGTGCGCTCTTCGGTGGCTTGGCAATTGGGCATCGACAATGCGGGAGTGCCGGCTTCAAACAGATATATCGAAGGTGTGGTAGAGGTAATGATGGATGCTGTAAGCAATTACAGCGTTCCGTTAACAAGCAACCGATTGTTCAAATGGCATACATTACTATTCCCTTCTGTAAGGAGTTTCGAAAAAATCACCGTTGGAGCGTACCGCAATAGTGGTCAAACTATGCAGGTGGTTTCAGGACGTTATGGCAGCGAAAAAATCCACTACGAAGCACCACCATCGGAGCAAGTGCCTGAGATGATGGATGTTTTGCTAAATTATATTGAGAATGCAAAAGTTGACGGCATAATAAAAGCCGCGATAGCGCACCTTTGGTTTGTAACAATCCATCCGTTTAGCGACGGCAACGGGCGTATGGCACGCACAATTATGGATATGCTTCTTGCCCGAAGCGACAACAGCCAAAACCGCTTTTATAGTATGTCGGCAGCCATTGCCGAAAACCGAAAGGCGTATTACGAAATTTTGGAACGCACACAAAAAGGCGGTTTGGATATTACTGAATGGCTCATTTGGTTTTTAGATTGTCTTGAAAATGCTGTAAAAAAAGCCGTTACGATAACAGACCGCACATTACAAAAGGCTGCATTTTGGGACAAAATCCGTCAATTATTTCTAAATCCCCGACAAATAAAAATACTCAATATGCTTTGGGACGGTTTTGAAGGCAAACTTCAAACCGGCAAATGGGCCAAAATAGCCAAATGCTCCACCGACACCGCCCTCCGCGACATTCAAGACTTAATCCAAAAAGGCATCCTCATCAAAACCGAAGATGGCGGAAGAAGCACAGGGTATGAATTGAAAAATGAGCAATAACCGCTACTTTACGCACTCCTCAAAATACCCCCACAACTTGTCGCCCTCGGGCACGGGGGCGATAACGGAAATCTCCTTCTTGCTTACGGGGTGGATAAATTCTACCTTGCGGGCGTGGAGCGAAAGTCCGCCGTCGGGATTTGAACGTGGATAGCCATATTTCAAATCGCCCTTGATGGGACAGTTGATGGCTGCCAATTGACAGCGTATCTGATGGTGGCGACCGGTGAGAAGATTTATCTCCCAAAGATAATAACGGTCTGATTTTGAGAGTATACGATAGTTGAGAATTGCTTTTTTAGCCTCTTTGGTTTCAGTGGGAGCAATAAAACTCTTGTTGAGTTTCTCGTTTTTCTTGATAAAGTTTTCGAGCGTGCCCTCATCGTTAGCGGGATGGTTGGCGGTGATAGCCCAATAGGTTTTGTGGATTTCACCGTCGCGAAACATAGCGTTGAGACGGCTCAGAGCCTTGCTTGTTTTGGCAAAAATCACCACGCCCGACGTAGGGCGGTCTAAACGGTGCGTAAGTCCGAGAAAAACATCTCCGGGCTTGGAATATTTTTCCTTAATATATTGTTTTACAGTGTCGATAAGAGTCTTGTCGCCTGTCTTATCGCCCTGCACAATCTCATTGACAGTTTTGGAAACAATGATGATATGATTATCTTCGTAGAGTACTTGCATAGGTTATTTACAATTTCCTTTTCATTTCCGCAAAGGTAAAAAGATTATTTTACAAAGGATACAAATCAAGCAACATTATTGTTCATCGGCTCAAATTTGCCTAAAATACTCATAATAGGCAATAATTTGAACCGACCATAAAAAAATATAGGTTTCTTGCTCCGATTTTTTTTCATTTTGCATCTCTAATATGCAACTTAATAATTGAGAATTAATTTTCAACTGAAAAAAGCTTAAACAAAATTTATTATTAACGTAATTTACATTCACAAACAATGAAACATTTTTATATCAAGAACTTTGTTCTTGCTGCTGTAATGGCAGGAATGACATTGTCGTACACCGCTTGTAGCGACGACGATGGCGATGATAATCCTACACCCAACAATCAAGAACAAAACAATCAAGAACAAAACAAGAACAATCAGAACCCTAATGGTGAAAATCCCGCCAAGTACAAAATCAGCTTTGTAGTAGAAGGCGAAAAAGACAAGATAACCTTGTCAGAGACTTCAAAGGAAGTAGTCGATGGCGAAGAGGTTAAAATTACATACGAATTGCAAGAAGGTTTTGCAATTTACAATGTAGGTGGTTCGGGCGTCAACAATGCCAAAGCTAAGACTATTACCGCTACCTGCAACGGTGCCGACAAGGAAATAACCATCACCGTAAAATCTATCTACCACAAAATTACAGTTTCGCTATCTTTTAGCGACGGCACTTCCGAAGTAGTAAAAGAAGAGACCTTTAAGAGTGGCGACAAAATTGTATACGAACTCGATAGCAAATACAAGGGATACTATATTTCCTTCGTCTCAGGCTCTGATCCTTATATGGGACGCGATTATGAAGATAACAAAGCCACAATTGATTTAACTGATGTCAACGATGATTGCACAGCAACAATTAGCGTAAGTGAGTGCAAGGTCGATGTGGATATTTACAAAGGCAACAAATATAATTCTACTCTAACTATAAACAAAATGGAGTTGAATAAGGAATATGAACTTGACATCACCGAGCAAATGAATGGCTACGACTTTAAGGAGATAACATTAGGCTATAATGATAATGCTATTGAAGCCAAAGTAGAAAACGGCAAAATAAAGGTTACTGTCACCAAATACTACGGCTTCTCTGTCACAGTGTACCTTGAAAAGGCTAATATTCCTGTATTCACCGACTCAAAAAAATCAATTCTCGGCAAAGCGTTTGTAGGGTGGAAAAAAGGACTCTCGTTTGAGAAAACCACCAATGGCATCGTAATGAACGTATACGAAAAAGTTGAAAACGAGATAAAGATAACCAAAGTTTATACCTTTGAAAAATACGACGATTGGTTCAACATATTCGCATACAACAATGTAAAATACTACATTTACATTGAGCAGAACGGTGGTGAAAATGATTACAGAGTACAGAAAACTGTATACAACGGCTCAGAAACCGAATTTCTTGCAATAACGGAAGTTGAATCAGTTGAGGAAATGAAAAATCAGATTAACACTCAACAATAACCAATTATAATAGATAGTCCGCAGCAAATAAGTCGTTTGTATTATCTACGTATAAGCTTTAACCTCATACAATACGACTTTCCAATATATAAAAAATTGGATTGCTGCGGACTATCTTTTTTTTATCCTACTCCTTCACCAATCCCAATTCTATCCTATTCCTATCCACATCCACGGTGAGCACTTTTACCCTTACGGGTTGGAATCGGCTCAAAAATCACGTTTTTTTTATCATAATAGGTAACAATTTGGTCCGATAATTCAAGAATTTTGGGTATATTTGCACCGATTCTAAAAAAATAACTTATGGATGTTGCAAGAGAGATATTACAGTTTTTGCATTATAACCCACTGTCTGCGCGTGAAGAAATAGCAAACGGAATTAAATTCGAGGGTAGCGATACCACTTTAAAACGAGTATTGTCTTCTTTGATACAAAAAGGAGATGTTTCCGTTAATGGCAAGGCTCGTGCAACACGTTACAGACTTTCGCCTCAGGCACATTTGCTTATGCCGCTCAATCTTGACACCTATTTTGCAAAAGATATTGACGAACGTCAAATTCAGCCCTCGTTTAATTTTGACCTTATCAATAAACAATTGCCTAAGGTTTCGGTTTTTACCCCCGACGAAAGTGCGCTTCTAAATGATTTGCAAACGATATTTAGCAAGCATATTGCCGAAATGTCTGACACTGAATACAAAAAAGAGATGGAGCGCCTTGGTATCGACCTCAGTTGGAAATCATCACAGATAGAGGGCAACACCTATTCACTACTTGAAACAGAGCGACTTCTCCGCGAAAGCAAGACGGCAAGCGGCAAAACCAAAGAAGAGGCGGTGATGTTATTAAACCATAAGGATGCACTACGCTTTATTTTGGACAATCCTGATTACCTTAAAACACTTTCAATTAGCAATATAGAAGACATTCACTCTTTACTAATCAAAGATTTGTCGGTAGACAAAGGTGTCAGACGTAGGCGCGTAGGTATAACAGGCACAAACTACCATCCCCTTGACAACGAATTTCAAATACGTGAGGCTCTGCGCGATACGTGCACTTTGGTCAACGGTAAGGAGGATGTTTTTGAAAAGGCATTACTCACACTTGTTTTATTATCGTACATACAGGCGTTCAGCGACGGCAACAAACGTACTGCACGCATTACAAGCAATGCAATTTTAATAGCCAATGGATATTGTCCGCTGAGTTTCCGCAGTGTTGACAGTATTGACTATAAAAAAGCGATGCTTATTTTCTACGAGCAAAACAACCTTTACGCTTTTAAACAAATATTCATTCAACAATTTGAGTTTGCTGTGAAAGAGTATTTTTGATGTGGGTTGATTCCAAGAATCCTACTCCTTCACCAATCCCAATCCTATCCTATTACGATCCACATCTACTGTAAGCACTTTTACTCTTACTGGCTGGTTGATTTTTAGAACGTCGGAGGGGTTGACGGGGTTGCGACGGGTGCCGCCAAGTTGCGAAACGTGCAAAAGTCCGCTTACGTGAACACCAAGGTCTACAAACGCTCCAAAATTAGTAACGTTGGTAACTATGCCGTTGAGTTCCATTCCTTCTTTTAGGTCGGTGATTTTTTCTACACTTTGCTCAAACTCAGGCACTTTAAACTCACCACGTGGGTCGCGACCGGGTTTTTCAAGTTCGGTGAGAATGTCGGTGAGAGTGGGCAGACCGGTTTTGTCGTCAACATATTTTTTGATGTCGATTTTTTGACGCATATCCTTGTTGGTGATAAGGTCTTTGACACCGCAGCCAAGGTCTTTTGCCATTTTGTTAACGATGTAATATTTTTCGGGATGGACGGCAGAGTTATCTAACGGATTGTCAGCACCTTCGATACGAAGGAAACCGGCACATTGTTCAAAAGCCTTATCGCCCATTCGGGGAACTTTTTTGAGGTCGGAGCGTGTGCCAAACGGACCGTTCTCCTTGCGGTAGTTGACGATATTCTGCGCCAATGCCGGACCTAAGCCCGAAACGTAGGTCAAAAGATGCTTGGAGGCAGTGTTGACATTTACGCCCACTTGGTTTACGCAACTGATTACCACATCGTCGAGACTCTCTTTAAGTTTGGTTTGATTTACATCGTGCTGATACTGACCCACTCCTATGGATTTTGGGTCGATTTTTACGAGTTCGGCAAGCGGGTCTAACAGGCGGCGACCAATCGAAACTGCGCCACGGACAGTTACATCGTACTCAGGAAACTCCTCGCGGGCAACCTCCGAAGCCGAATATATCGACGCGCCCGACTCCGACACGATATATACCTGAATATCGCGGTCGAAACGCACCTTTTTTATAAAGCGCTCGGTCTCACGGCTTGCCGTGCCGTTGCCGATGGCTATACAGTCGATTTTGTACTGCTCCACAAGTGCTGTAACCTTACTCATTGCGGCAAAAGCCTCTTTCATACCCGAATGTGGATAAATAGCCTCGTTGTGGAGGAGGTTACCTTGTTCGTCGAGACAAACAAGTTTGCAGCCGGTGCGGAATCCCGGGTCGAGAGCGAGAATGCGTTTTTTGCCCAACGGGCTTGCTAACAATAGGTTGCGAAGGTTTTCGGTAAATACTTTGATAGCCTCCTCGTCTGCCTTTTCTTTGGCAATGTTGGCAAATTCGGTCTCCATCGATGGTTGAAGAAGACGGTCGTAACAGTCTTCGGCGGCAATCTTAATTTGTTCTGCACCATTACCGCGACCTTTAACATATTGACGTTCAAGCATATTAATAGCCTTATCGTCGTCGGGTTTGATAGTAATCTTTAAAAAACCTTCGTTTTCGCCACGCATCAATGCAAGCAAACGGTGCGAGGGAATACGCGAAAGCGGTTCAGAATAGTCGAAATAATCCTTGAATTTCTGCGCCTCTTCTTCCTTACCTTTCACTAACTTACTGAAAATGATTGCTTCGCGATTGTAAAGATTTCGCATACGGTTGCGGGTGTCAACATTTTCGTTGATATGCTCGGCAATAATGTCGCGAGCACCTTGCAGAGCGTCGTCGATGGTTTCCACCTTGTCGTTGAGAAACGGTGCGGCAAGTTTTTCGGGGTCGGCATTTTGCTGCAAAAGAATTTTGTCGGCGAGCGGTTCAAGACCTTTTTCCTTAGCCACCGAAGCGCGGGTCTTTTTCTTCTGTTTATAAGGCAGATAGAGGTCTTCAAGATCGGTCATAGTAATCACCTCATCGATTTTTGCTTTAAGTTCGTCGGTGAGTTTGCCCTGACTTTCAATAGATTCGAGGATCGAAGCCTTACGTTTTTCGAGTTCCTCGTATTTTTTAATTTCGTCCTTGATTTGCGCCACCTGTACCTCGTTGAGCGTACCGGTTTGTTCTTTGCGGTAACGGCTTATAAATGGCACAGTTGCGCCCTGCGAAAACAGAAAAGCGGTGTTTTTTACCTGAATTTCGCGAATGCCAAGTTTTTCGGCAATGAGTTTTATGTATTTGTCTTGCATAATATTAATCAAAATATTTAGGTCTGTCAAAACTGACGGAATTTTTTACAAATCTATAAAAAAATAAAATCAGACGGCAATTCAAAATGCGAAATTTTTTGATTACATTTGCAAAAACATATTTGCGATGGAACAGAATGTAAAACTTTTGCCGCAGGGCATTAATGATTTTGAACAGGTGCGACGTGAGAATCTCTATTACGTTGATAAAACTATGTTTATCGATATGATAGAGAAAGATAGTCATTATATGTTGGTTGTTAGGCCGAGGCGGTTTGGCAAAAGCCTGTTTCTCAGTATGTTGGAGCATTATTACGACATCAAGGCAAAGGACAATTTTGATGCACTTTTTGGTGGATTGTACGTACACGAACACCCTACGCAATGGAGGAATTATTATCAGGTGCTGACGCTTGATTTTTCGCAGGTGTTGAACGAATACGACAAGTTGAAAGATAGTTTTTATGTTTATTGCAACAATCGTCTTGATATGTTTGCAATAAAATATGAGGATATGTATTACCCCGGATTTGCCGCCGAAATCAAAAACGAAAAACTTACGTCCGAAAAAATCAATATGATTGCTGAACGCGCCAAAGCATACGGCAACCATCTTTACCTCATCCTTGATGAATATGACAATTTTACCAACACGGTTTGGTCGTTGAAAGGCGAAAATGTCTATAAATCAATCACTCACGGCGAAGGCTTTTATCGTGATATTTTCAAAAAGTTCAAGGGAAATTTTGAGAGAATTTTCATAACGGGCGTTTCGCCTGTTACCTTGGACGACTTGACAAGCGGTTTCAATATTGCCGAATACGCATCCAACAAAAGGCAATACAACCAAATGTTCGGTTTTTCGGAAAACGATGTCCGTGAGATGATAAACTATTATATTTCAGTTGGTTGGATAAAAGGAGATTCTGAAACAACCACGCAGAAATTAATTGAAACTCTCAAACCTTGGTGCGACAATTATTGTTTTTCGGTGGATAGTTTTGTAGATGGCGAGCCGAAGATGTTCAACGGTATGATGACGTTGAAATACATTGCGATTTACATCGAAGATGGCAAATTTCCTGTGGAAATGTACGTGCCAAACGCAATGATTGATTACGCCAAACTCGACCATCTTATCCGTTTGGAAAAGGATAATAATTTCCGCGATTCTATTATCAAAAAAATCATCGAACAGGGCTTCATTTACGAAAAAATCAACACCCATTTCCCTGCGTCATCGGTGGTGAAGTTTGAGAATTTTACAAGTTTGCTTTACTATTATGGAATGTTGACAATTTCGGGAACGAGGGGATTGAGCGCGATACTTTCGATTCCTAATAATAATGTAAGGACGCAGTATTACAGGTACTTACAGGAAGAATACGACAAATATTTGCCCGTCAACATCAACGAATTGAACTTAACTTTCGATAATGCCGCGCTTGATGGCGATTATAAGGAAATGTTCACGTACATTGCTCAGGCTTACAAAAATGCCTCTGTAAACCGCAACACAATCGAAGGCGAGCGGACAATCCAAGGCTTTTTTATGGCGTATTTGGCGATGAATCCGTATTACCTTATGCACCCCGAAATCGAACTCAATCACGGCTACGGTGATATTTTTCTGATGCCCGACACAAGGTTTGATTTTGTAAACCATTGCTATCTCGCTGAGTTCAAGTATCTTAAAACCAATTGCGAACCCAAAGACGAAGACGATGCTTTCGCCGCCGCCAAAGCGCAGTTAGACTTCTATGCCGCTGACAGCAAGATTGTTAAGATGATTTCAAATTCAAAATTGCACAAGATTGTGATGATATTCAAGGGCGGCGATTTGGTGAAGTTGGAGGAGGTGTAAAAAAAACAGCGACGATGTTTACAAATAAACATCATCGCTGTTTTTTTTATGCTGACGCTTGGAATTACTTTATTGTTTTTTGTAGGTACAAACAATTGTGAATTTATGTTCCAATCCAGATTCATCTGTAAACGAACCATCATCATACGATAAAATAAGAGTATTACCCTTTATTGTCACCTGACGAACGGAAGAGGGTTCATTACTAAACGTTATTTTATCTCCGTCAAGTGTCCAAGTACCATCATAGTCATAATTTTCAACCTCTTTGCCATCCTTAAACTTACGATCTAAATAAGTACCATCACTTTTAAATTCGAATTCATAGTAATTAATATCATCGTGATAAATAGATTCTTCCTTAACTACTTTGTTATCCATATAAAGTTCATCGCTTAGTTCTTTCCACGTACCAATAATTGCCGTTTTAAGATCCGAAATGGGAACAACATCATCTTCATCATCGTCATCTTTGTTGCAAGATACGAAACTAACCTGTACAATCATCAAAAGGCTCAAAAGCCAAAGCAAATTTTTCTTGTTCATTGTAGTAAATTGTTAGATTTATAATTAAAATTATCGGCAGCAAAACTAATTAAAAAAAATCTTTCACCAAATACAATTGCACACAATTTATATATATATGATAATCAATATTTTACAAAGTAAATATTATTGATATTTTTACAAAACAATAGATTTGATTCACCCTTCACTAATACTCAAAATTCCCTCCTGCGTCGTATCCATCGGTGCCGTCGGGGTTGATATTCAATGGTTTGGTGGTGACGGTGTGGTTGTAACGGTCGGTGATGCGGAATGTGAGCGGATGGTCGTATTTGCCAAACGGACATTGAAGTTCCCAAAAGGCGTTGTATTTATAAGGTGTCATCTCGTAAAACTTCTTGCCGTCGTCAGATACCTCCAACTTCTTAATGCCGTAGCGTCCGTTGAACACAAAAACGCCAAGAAACCAAGCATTTGAGCCTGATTTTACACGGATTTCGATATTCTTGTCGGTGTAATATGGAGTTTCGCGCCATTGAACATTAACCTTGCCGAGTTTTTTGTCGCCAGTGAGATACTCAAAGCCTTCGGGAGTATTGTCGAACCACGAATTGTCGCCGTCGGGACAAATATCCTTGCCCACAACGCGGATAGTTTTGTCGCCATATTTGATTTCGTATGCCGAACCAAGAATATAGTCGGGAAAGAAATATACGCCCACAGCCACGTTGTAATAGCCCTTTTCCATTTTTGGGAGGGGATATGGGTAACTGTCGTTGCTGGTCGGTTGGTCGTAATAAGTGATGTAACCATCTTTCCAATCGGTAACTTTGCCGCCGGTTTCAGGGTCGGTAACGGGTTCATCTTGTTGATTTTCAGGATTGTTGTCGTCTTTGCTGCACGATGTAAATGCTGCCAAAAGCGCGCACAAAACAAGGTTGATAAATAAATGTTTTTTCTTCATAACGTTAGTCAAATTTTTATCAAAAGTAAGGATAATATTTGAAAGAATCAAATAATTTAGTATATTCGCAAAAGAAATATAGGTTTTGATGACAATTGATATCAAATATTTTATTATATTTGAAAACAGACAAGATGTCGGTTAGAACTTTGATAAAATAGTGATATACAAGGTATTAATAGCAGACGATGACACGCTCAGCCGCACTATTATGAAGTCGGTGCTGTCTAACGACGACACCACGGTTTACTCTGTGGACGAGTGTTCAAACGGCTTGGAGGCTTGGGCTAAGATACAGTCCGAACCGCCCGACCTTGTTTTGCTTGATTGGCAGATGCCCGGAATGTCGGGTTTGGAAGTCACCAAGTTAATCAAAAAACGCTTTAAAACCACATCTGTAATCATTGTTACCGGAAAAATCGACAGCAGCGACCTAAGTTTGGCTTTAAACTCTGGCGCAAACGACTATATCAAAAAACCAATCGACAAGGTGGAGTTTCTTGCCCGCACCAAGTCGGCGGTAATGCTGCACGATAGTCTCGAAGAACTCGAAATCAAAAACCGCAAAATTCTCAATCAAAACGAGGACCTCAACAAACTGTCGCTAATTGTAAGGCAGACAGCCAATTCGGTAATACTTTTCTCGCCCCACGGCGAAATAGAATGGGTAAACGAGGGATTCCAACATATGTACGGCTACACCTTAGACGAGTTTATCAACAAGCGCCGAGGCACCAACATCTTGAAACTCAGTTACAACGAGGACATCAACAAAAAACTCAAAGAACTATTTAGCAAGCAGCAGTCGGTAAACTATATCACTCAGTGCCGTGTAAAGTACGGCGCAACAAAATGGATTCAAACCACCCTCACCCCTATTTTCGACGGTCGCAGGATAGAAAAATTCATTGCCATCGAAACCGACATTTCGCAGCAGAAACGCGTGGAGTTGGAACTTGAACGGTCGCGAACCGAAATTCTCAAAAAAAACGAAATCATCGAGAAAGAACGCTCCAAAACCGACAACCTCCTGCTCAACATTCTGCCCGTGTATGTGGTGTCGCAGTTAAAAGACGACGGATTCTCCTCGCCGCGAAACTACAAGATGGCAACCATTATGTTCACTGATTTTAAGGGATTTACAAAATCGTGCGAAAACCTCACGTCGGACCAAATAGTGGCGGCGCTGCATTTTTTCTTCTCCAAGTTCGACGACATTATCTCGTGCCACTACATCGAAAAAATCAAGACCATAGGCGACTCGTATATGTGCGTGGGTGGAATTCCGTTGCGCAACAAAAGTAACCCTATCGACGTGATACTCGCGGGGTTAGAAATCAACAACTTTATGTCCACCTACAAGCAGCGTTACCCCGATATGAACCTTCCCGATTGGCAGTTGCGCATAGGAATACACACAGGAGCACTTGTGGCGGGGGTTGTGGGCAAAATCAAGTTTGCCTACGACACTTGGGGCGATGCCGTAAACGTGGCAAAACGTATGGAAAGTGCCGACGAGGTGGGCTGCGTAAACATTTCTGCCGAAACCTACAAATACGTAAAGGATTATTTTGTGTGCCGCTATCGTGGCTCGGTCGACATCAAAAACCACAAAAACATCGATATGTACTTTGTTGACCGTCTTTTGCCAAAATATTCGCTCGACGAAGAAGGAATTTTTCCGAACGACACCTTTATTAATATACTAAATTCGATTTAGATTGCTAACTTTGCAGCCAAATTTAAAACATTAATAGATGAAATATCATTTGGTTACACTTGGATGTCAGATGAATATATCCGACAGCGGCAGAGTTAAGACATATATCGAAAAACTTGGTTACGAATCTACCGACAACCCTCACGAGGCTGATTTATTGGGAGTTATCGCGTGTTCGGTGCGTCAAAAAGCCATCGACAAGGTGTACAACCTGATTGCAATTTGGAACCGTCAAAAGGCATCGCGCCCACTCACCACATTTCTCACAGGCTGCATCCTGCCCGACGACCGCGAAAAGTTTCTCAAAACATTCGATATGGTTTTTGATATGCGCGACCTTACCAAGTTTGCCGAAATGCTTGCCGAGCACACACACGAAGGCACTTATTATCCGAAACTTAGCCGCGAAGAACAAGCATATCAAATGGACTATTTTTGGCGTTTGGAAGGCCGCCAGCCCGACAAATTTGAAGCCTTTGTGCCAATTCAAAACGGCTGCGACAAATTCTGTACATATTGTGCAGTGCCCTATACACGCGGCAGAGAAGTCTCCCGCTCGTCGGCAGAAATTGTTGAGGAGGTAAAATGCCTTGTAAATGCTGGTTTTAAATCAATTACACTTTTAGGACAAAACGTCAACTCGTACGGCTTAGACAAAAAAGGCAACGAAATCAACTTTGCCCAACTGCTCGAACTCATAGGACGTTACGGCGACGAAAGCGGCAAAGAGTTCTATGTATACTTTACATCGCCACACCCCCGCGATATGACCGACGACGTGCTTTACACCATAGCCAAATACAAATGTCTCGGCAAATGGATTCACATTCCCATCCAAAGCGGTGATACTGAGATGCTTAAACGAATGAACCGCAAATACGACATTGAGCGTTACCGCAGCGTAATACATTCAATACGCACCATTTTGCCCACAGCCACAATTTTTACCGACATCATCGTTGGCTTTACCGGCGAAACCTTAGAAGAGTTTGAAAACACCCGCCGCGCCGTCAAGGAGTTTAAATACAATATGGCGTTTATAGCAATGTACTCGCCGCGTCCGGGAGCCAAATCGTCGGAATGGGTAGACGACGTTCCAAAAGACGAAAAATCAAGACGTTACAGTGTACTCTCCGACGACCTCAAATCGGTATCGTCGCTCTACACGGCAAGTATGGTGGGCAAAGAGTTCCGCATATTGGTAAACGGACACGACCGTTTAGAAGGCTACCTCTCAGGCCTCACCGAAGGCAAAATCGCCGTCCGCTTCCGCTCTAATAACGAGGCACTTATAGGCAGTTTCATCAATGTAACAATCACCAAGAGCAGCGATTTTTCAGCAGAGGGGGAGATGGTATAATGCATAATTAATAATGCATAATTCAGAATCTACATCTGCATTTTTGGAAACATTTCGCGGATATTTGCAAAAATATAATCAAACATTTCGCGGAAACTTGTAAAAATATTAAAAAACATTTTGCGGAAAACGGAAAAGTGCTTATATTTGCGCAGTTACAAAACCACAAAAAATTACTAAAAAATGACGGTTTTTAAGCGTAAAATATACCAAAAGATGCTTGATTGGAAAAACAAGCGTAAGGGCGAAACGGCCTTGTTGATTAAGGGTGCAAGGCGTATCGGAAAATCGACAATTGTTAGGCAATTTGTTGAAAATGAGTACGAATCATACATTTTCATAGACTTTTCAAATGCTAAGAAAGAAGTATTTGAATTGTTTGAAGATTTGTCGGACCTTGATTACATCTTTATGCGCTTACAGGTCATTTACAATGTCAAGTTGATTGAGCGCAAGTCGGCGATTGTTTTCGACGAGGTGCAAAAACAACCTTATGCACGTCAGGCGATTAAGCATTTGGTAGCCGACGGTCGTTACGACTTTCTTGAAACAGGTTCGCTCATTTCTATCAAAAAGAACGTCAAGGACATAATTTTACCGAGCGAGGAGTCTAAACTTACAATGTATCCTATGGATTTTGAGGAGTTTAGGTGGGCTTTGGGTGATAATGCGACGGTAGATTTGCTAAGGATGTTTTTAGAAAAAATGAAGCCCTTGGGCGATGCTGCCCACCGCAAAGTAATGCGTGATTTCCGTCTTTATATGCTTGTCGGCGGTATGCCTCAGGCTGTCAGCAAATATTTGGAAACCAACAATATGGCAGAGGTTGACATCACAAAGCGTGAAATTCTTGCGTTGTACGAGGACGACTTGATAAAACTTGACGATTCTGGAAAAACTTCTGCGATATTCAAGGCGATACCTGCGCAATTAAGCAAAGGTATATCCCGATATCAAGTGATGTCTGTATTACCAAATAATGCGCCATCGCGTTTTTATGAAACCATCTACGAACTTGCCGACTCGATGACTGTGAATGTTGTCTTTCATTCTGATGACCCAAATGTTGGACTTGCGTTGACCAAGGACACGTCACGGTACAAACTTTTTCTTGGCGATACGGGATTGTTTGTTACTCAGATATTTATGGATAAAGATGCTACCGACAATGTTATCTACAACAAACTTTTGAGCGACAAACTCAACACCAACCTCGGCTATATTTACGAGAATATGGTGTCGCAAATTTTCCGCACCTCAGGCTACGAACTTTTTTATCACACAATTAAAAAAAATGAGGGCAAAAGTTACTACGAAGTTGATTTTCTTTTATCCAAAGGCAACAAATTGATACCTGTTGAAGTAAAGTCGTCGGGCTACAAATCGCACACATCGCTCGACAGATTTTGCGAAAAATTTTCGGACAGGATAGGGAAAAAATATATCGTCTACACCAAGGACCTCAAAAAAGAAGGCGACATTTTGTACCTGCCAATTTATATGGCAATGTTTATTTAAATCACCAAAAGCAGCGATTTTTCAGCAGAGGGGGAGGTGGAGTAATCAGGCGTGCCATCCTCCGATTTCATACAGTTTTTTATGATTTCACCCTCCTATTTTGTGCGGTTTTTCTTGTTTTTATCCTCCGATATTGTTATATTTGCGGTATCAATAAAAACATAAAACATTATGATAGAACGCACTGCACTACAAGAGTTGGAAAATTGGAAAAACAACGAATACCGCAAGCCGCTTATCCTTCGGGGGGCACGGCAGGTGGGCAAGACTACCATTGTCAATAATTTTGGCAAATCGTATGATAACTACCTGTATTTCAATCTCGAAAAACTATCGCACCGTGAGACTTTGGAACACGAAATGCCTCTTGATGACAAAATCAATATGATGTTCGCCGCCGTTGGCAAAGTCCGCAAACAAGGTCAGACATTGATTTTTATTGATGAGATTCAAAACTCGCCCAAAACTATCGCCCTATTGCGATATTTTTACGAAGAACGTCCTGATTTGCACATAATTGCAGCAGGTTCGCTGTTGGAAAACATAGTTGATGTAAAAGCCTCGTTTCCCGTTGGAAGAGTTCAGTATATGGCGTTGCGACCTTGTTCCTTCCGCGAATTTGCAACCGCAATGGGCAAAGACAACTTTTTGCAAATACTTGATAATCCCCAATATAGCATACCGATGCACAGCGAGTTGATTTCGATTTTCAACCAATACACGATTGTGGGCGGAATGCCGGAAGTAGTGCAGCGTTTTAGTCAAAAACGCGACCTTCTAGCGATGGACGATATTTACGACACGCTTTTGCAGGCTTATCGCGACGACACTGAAAAATATGTCCGCCAAAACAAAATACTCGAAACCGTCCGTTTTATTTTGGAAACAGGTTGGCGGGCGGCAGGCGAAACAGTAACCCTCGGTAACTTTATGGATTCGGGCTACAAAAGCAACGAAGTAAAACAAGCCTTCAAACTGTTGGAAAAGGCAATGCTACTCGAACTTGCGTACCCGACCGAATCAGTGCAAGTACCTGTAATGCCGCAAATTAACCGTGCTCCAAAACTTTTTTGGCTCGACACGGGACTCGTCAACTATGCCGCAGGTGTAAGGTCGGATATAATCACCGCAAAAAACATCCTCGACATTTGGCGTGGCCGCATTGGAGAACAGATTACCGCTCAGGAACTTTTAACTCTAAATAACAAGGTAGGACAACGCCGCAATTTTTGGGCGAGAAACAAGGCACAATCGCCCGCCGAAGTCGATTTTATATATCAAGTTGATTCTCAAATAATTCCGATAGAGGTTAAAATGGGGCATAATTCGTCGCTCAAATCGTTGCACTCGTTTATGTCGCAGTCGCCCAACAATTTAGCAGTCAGAGTATGGCCGGAAGCATTTTCCGTTGACGATGTAAAAAATTCACTCAACGGCAAAACATTCAGATTAATAAATCTACCGCTATATCTTGTGGGAAGTTTGGATAAAGTGGTGAGGGAATTGGGATAAAAAACCATTAACCCTTCAATCGTTTTTGGCAAATACTTTTTTTTCAAAAATCTTAAAAATCCCGAAAATGCAGATAATGCCAATCGTATACGCCAATAAATCAATCCATAAAAAACCTTGACCAAGCATAATATGCCCTATAAAGGTCTTGCGGAACTCTACAAGGAACGACCAAGTTATCAACTGCGAAAATTCCACAAGATAAGAACTTATCAAACTGACTATTGCGATTGTTGTCGGTTCTTTCTTATGCAAAATAATGCGCCAAATACAGAATACCATCATCGCCCAAAGAGCATCGCCAGTTTCATTTGGAATTGAGTTGAATTGTCTTGAATATAATCCCAAAGGTATCAAAACAGCAATTCCGATTAAAGATATTATGACATTACGTTTCATTTTGCCTATTTTTTCGCCTCTGTTTTTTTGCTAATTTTCTTCGTTGTGATTATTATTTGTCCGCAAATGTAGAAAAATTTCCCCTTCCACCTGTAATATTTACACCAAACCATTGTCTAATGGTAAACATTTAAAATTTTTAGACAATGAAACACATTATATTAGCATTATCTCTGTTGCTGACATCGGCGTTGTCGGCGCAGGACAAAATGCCCGACGAAATCAGAAACTACGCCAAAAATATCATCGACAACGGTCAAAGCCTTGAACAAGAGGAGTTTTCGATGGACACTGCAATTATCAATGGCAAAATCTACAACTATAACCCCAAGGAGTATGATGCTGCCGACAGGATGTCGGTGGTTATTTGCAATCCGTTTATCAACAATCAAGAGAGGGTTTTAAGCAAAATAGCCCCCGACGGAAGTTTTGAATTCAAAGTGCCGATGACTGTAAAACATCAGATGGTATATTTGATATTTGACCCCAAAATTTGGAGCAACTTGGTGGTAACGGCAGGAAAAACGGTTTCGGTTTATTTTGATATGAACGACAAGATGAAGCCAAAACCCGGAGGTCGTTCGCCCAAACTAAAACCCTATTATTCAGGCGAAAACGTAGACTTAAATTATGCACTAACTTCTAATATCTTAACCGAATATTTGGATGCTGCGATGTACAACGACAAGGCGATAAACGATATTCTGAAATTTTCAGCAAAAGAGTATAAAGACCACGTGCTGAGTCTTCACAACAAATACATCAAAATGGTTGACACTATGAGCATTACCAAACGTGCCAAAGAATTGTGGAAACTCTCAATTACCAATAATTCTGCTCGAATGCTATTCTACATAGAAACTCTCAAAAGCCAATGTTACCGAGCAATTTACGAGGCTCCGTATGGCGAACCGCTACCCGAAGATAGGCGACCAGTTTTGGACGCGAAATATTACGACTTTATACAAAAGTTTAATCTTGACGACATTCAGATGCTTTATACCGACAATTTCGGTTATTTTTATGGATATCTAAGTCAAGATTATCACAAAAAATTTGGCACAAAAGACCTGAAACCCAAGGAATTAGACGAATTAATCGCTCAATTGTACTACAATCTTGCAAAAAGCGACACTCTCACCGCCAAGGAGAAAAAAACAGCCGCCTCTATCGCCACAAAATACAGAAAATCAAATAAATCAAGAACAACGGCAGAAAAAGCGTTTATAGAAAAATACGGCAACCAAGTAAACGAACAATTCAAAGCCGATATGACCGAAAACCGCAACCGCGAAGGCGAAGCGTTCTTAAACGAGGTTCTCGGCACGGGCGAAAGTTATTTCAGGGATTTTATGAAACTCCAAAAATATTGCGGAGAAATCAGCGAACGAAAACTTGTGGACGAAAGCGCGATAAAGGAGATTGAACAGATGCGGTTCAAGTTTTACGCCGACTATGTTAAAATGCGCAATGCCGTCAATGCCAATTTGATAGCCCAAGAAATCAACAGCGGCAACTACTTCATCCACAAGGCGGGAGAAAGCGAAGGCGACTCGTTGTTGACAGAAATGCTGCAAGATTTTAAAGGCAAAGTGGTGATGATAGATTTTTGGGCTACGTGGTGTATGCCGTGCCGAAACGCAATAAAGGCTATGAAACCAATGGAAGAAGAATACGAAGGCAAAGACGTTGTGTTTCTGTTTGTTGCCGACGAATCGTCGAACCTGAATGTTTGGGAAGAAATCACACCCTCAATTAAAGGACACCACTACCGACTTACTACCAATCAATGCAATACTTTAACCGACAAATGGGGATTAGGCACGGGCGTGCCTTCGTATGTGATAATCGGCAAAGATGGCAAGAGAAAAGACTCCCACACTGGATTCAAGGGGGTGGAGTATTATAGGGAAATAATTGATAAGGAATTAAAGAAGTAAAATAACTTAGCGGAATCTGCAAAAAAAATATAGATTCCGCTGTGTTATCAAGAAAAAAAGTATTATACTTGACAATTTGTTTGATTAAAACTAAATTTACAATAAATGAACTACACTCACGCCACATCAACCCACATCGACGAAATAATGTCGCTCTATGGTGCTGCCACAGCCGCAATGGAACAGCAAGGCATTCATCAATGGGACGATATTTATCCTGACTATCAAACGATTGCCGATGATATTACCAAAAATCAAATGTACATCGGCACTATCAACAACAAAATTGCCGTTTGCTTTGCCCTCAGCGGGGATTGCGACGAACAATATAAAAACGGCAAATGGGAATTTCCCGACTCAAAATTTTGTGTAATTCATCGCCTATGCGTTTCGCCGGAATTTCAGCACCAAGGCATAGCATCTCAAACAATGGTTTACATCGAAACGCTATGTAAATCAGCGGGATATGATTCAATCCGTTTAGATTGTTTTACTCTCAACCCATATTCCAAAAGACTTTACGATAAATCAGGATATAAAATTGTGGGCTATGCCGATTGGCGCAAAGGGAGGTTTGAATTGAGGGAAAAGGGGATAAAAATAAACTCTTGGTGTGATATTTGTACACACAAAAAACATCAATGATACTTTTAGTTGACATAATGGAAGACGAGGCTAACTGGATGAACAGTCTACGCAATTGGGCACAAGAGAATATTGATTTGCTTTTGGGCTCGGTTGCGGTGTCGGTTTTGCTCGTAATCGCTTTGGTTATAGCAATATACAAAATCATTAACATCAGACGCAAATCGGAATCAAAACTCGCCGAAAAAAATCTTGAAATCCGCGAGGCAAACCAAAAAATGTTGGCAAGTATCAACTATGCAAGCCGCATTCAGGGGGCTGTGATTTCCTCAATCGTTGACGTAAAGGCTATTTTTCCCGAAAACTTTGTGCTGTACCGTCCGCGCGATATTGTGGGTGGCGATTATTACCGTGCCATCCGCTGCGGAAAGTATTCGGTGATGATTACAGCCGACTGCACAGGTCACGGCATTCCGGGAGCGCTGCTTTCGATGCTCGGCATTTCGGCGCTGAGGGAGTATATGGTAACCGAATACGACGCTGAAAACCCTGGAACGGTGCTCGACCGAATGAGAGATTTTATAAAATCTACCCTTGTGGCAAAAGGCGGCGGATCGCTCGACGACGGTATGGATATGACCATCTGTTCGTTCGACTTTGAAAAAATGGAAATCCGTTACGCCATAGCCAACCAAACCGCATTGATAATCAGGGGCAAAGAGGCAATAAAACTAAAAGGCGACGCTATGCCGGTGGGCAACTTTCTGCGAGCAAAGGAGCATTTTCAAACCCAAACCGTAAAAATCGAAAAGGGCGATATGGTGTATATGTTTTCCGATGGGCTTCAAGACCAACTTGGCGGTAAAAACCAGAAGAAATTTCTGCTCAAAAACCTCACCGCCACGCTCATCGAAATTCACAACGACCCTCTCAACGAACAGCGTGTGGCTCTCGAACAAGAAATCATCTCGTGGCGCGGCGGCATTTCGCAAATCGACGATATGACAATGGTGGGCATCAAGGTGTGATATTTTGCGGAAATCCGAAAAATCCATATCTTTGCGCAGTTGAAAACTCATTATGAACAAAATATCATTTAAAACCCTTGGATGCCGTTTAAACCTTTACGAAACCGACGCTTTGGCTTCAAAGTTTCGCGAAAAGGGCTTTGTTACCGACGGCGATTTTGAAAATTCCGACGCCGAAATTTGCGTTATCAACACCTGCACCATCACCAATCAATCCGACAAAAAGAGCCGCGAATATATCAACCGCGCCATCCGCAAAGGTTCGCTCGTGATAGTAACAGGCTGTATGGCAGAGCAATACGCAAAAAAATATCTCGTCAACAATCCCAACGTTATTGTGGTAGACAACAAACACAAAAACCGCATTTTCGACATTGTGGAGGCGCATCTCGGCGGCGAATTTTCGGCCGTGGAGAGTTTTGAGGGCGATGTTTTTGGCTTTGAACCCGCCAAAGAGACATTCCACACACGCTCTATCGTAAAAATTCAAGACGGCTGCAACAATTTTTGTTCCTATTGCATAGTGCCTTACGTGCGAGGAAGGGCTGTGTCGCGTCCCGCTGAGGATATTATCGCAAACATCACCACCGAACTTGATTACGGTTTTAAAGAGATTGTGCTCACCGGCGTCAACATTTCTAAGTATAATTATAAAGGTATCGGATTTGAAGATTTGATTAAACGCATTTTGCTGATTGATAAGGATTTTCGTTTGCGTATAGCGTCGATTGAGCCCGACGATTTTTCGGATAGTTTTATCCAACTGTTTAAAAATCCGAAACTTGCACCACACATTCACCTATGTTTACAAAGCGGCAGCAACGACGTACTCAAACGTATGCACCGTCATTATACAAGAGAAGATTTTTTTGCAATTGCCGACAAATTTAGAAGCATTATCCCTAATTTTAACATTACAACAGATATTATTGTAGGTTTACCCGGCGAAACCGACGAAGATTTTCTTCAAACCTTAGATGCGGCTGAGCGTATCGGATTTGGACATATCCACGTGTTTAAATATTCGCGACGCAGCGGCACCAAAGCCGACACAATGGAAAACCAAGTGGATGAGAAAGTTAAGAACGCACGATCGAAACAATTGCGCCAACTTGCCGACCGCCTTACGCAAAATTATTTAGCCAAAATGCAAGGCACAACGCAACGCATACTCACCGAAACGCTTGAAAACGACGGCTATATCTACGGCTACGGCGAAAACTATGTGCGCATAAAAATAAAGTCAGAAACCGCCACCACCAACTGTTTTTACAACGCTAAAATCACCTCAATCGAAAACGATGTAGCAAAGGCAAATTTGGTATGATATTTGAAAATAAATAAACAAAAGATTACAAAAATACATACAGAGTTAATTTTGTCGAGAAAATTTTAAAAACTACATAGCAATGAGAAACAGTTACAGCATACCGAGCGTATTCGAGCACAACAACTCGAACCTTGCCTTGGTCTCAAACGACCTCATCAACGGTCTGAGGCTATACATCGACGATATTCCATATATCGTAGGCAACCTTGCATTGTCGGAAGGACAGTCGCCGCACCGCACCATCAACGCCGCTCCCACCGAAATCGACTACCAAATCCTTTTCAAAACAGCCCTTTTGCTTGCCGCCTACAAAAACAACCGTCCGTTGGTGGTAACAACAGGATTTCCGTTCAGCACCTATCAGGTAAACAAAACTCCGGCTGCCGAACTTCTCCGCAAAACCCACCGCATTGAGTTTGATATGTCGTCGTTTACAAGCAAAGGCCGCACAGAGATGAACGTAGACGTGGTTTCGGTAGAAATTCTCCCCGAAATGATGGGCAACATTGTGGCTCTTCGTCAGGGCGACATCAAAGCCACAGGCAATTTCTTTGTAATAAGTCTCGGATTTGGCACTTGCGAAGCCGTACTCAGCACCGAAAACGGTATTGTTCAGCGTACTGCAATCAGCATTCAGGGCTTGCAATACGCCATCGACCTCTTTACCAAAGAACTCGGCTTGCAATACAACCTCGGTCTCAAAAATATGAAACAGATTGAGCAGGCGTTTATGAACAACTTTATAATGCTCGACCGCAAAAAAATCGACATTCTCGACATCCGCCGCAATGTGCTCAATATGTATTACCGCGATGTGATTTCGCCAAACCTTCGCCGTGTGTTTACCGACGCCGACTTTACCAAGGCTTCGCAAATGTACATCACAGGTGGCGGCGCACTCTATATGGAATTGGTAGAAAACTTCTACAAAGAATTTGAAGGCATTTTGAACATCGAAGTAGTTCCCAACCCATTGACACTCACATCGGTAGGCTATTGCTTACACTCTGCACACGTAAACGGCGGCGACATCAACACCGCAGTGGGCATCGATATAGGCAACTCAAACACCGTTATCACCCAATACGAAGATGTCAACATCGAATCGGGCAACCTCCGTTTCAAATAACGAACATACTTTCATATAGATTTATACGCATTTTTTATTAAATTTGCATACCAAATAAATGGTGTGCAAATTTTTTTTTATATAATTGAGCCATTCGTGTTTTTTTGGTAATATCCAATTTAATCGCTATATTTGCGGAAAATACAAGCACTATGAGTCAGTTTATAGATTACGGCAACAGCGATTTCAGAAGCGTCAAGAACAGCAATTTCATTGACAAATCGGGTCTGTTGAACATACTCAACAAAAATATGGACACCGACAACCGCTTTATTTGCATATCACGCCCGCGCAGGTTTGGCAAATCGGTTGCGGCGCAGATGGCGTATGCCTACTACGACCGCTCGTGTGATTCCTCAAAACTCTTCGACGGCTTGGAAATCACCAAGAGTCCCGAATATAAAATTCACCTCAACAAATATCCAACTATATTTATAGATTGGAACAGGTTTGCCGACATTCCAAAAAATGAGATACTCAAAGTTGCACAAAGACGATTCGTTAAAGATTTGAAAGAGTCGTATGACTTTTTGGAAGAAAAGGAGAGCCTCAGCAATGCGCTTGAAGAAATCAACCAAAGGACCGGCGACCGCTTTATCCTCATCATCGACGAGTGGGATATGCTCGTGCGAGATGTGGATCAAGACGTACAAGACGAGTATGTCAACTTTCTGCGTGCAATGTTCAAGTCGAACAACGCCAAAAAGATTTTTCTATTAGTTTATATGACCGGCATCCTGCCCATAATCAAGATAAAGACACAGTCGGCGTTGAACAACTTTGTGGAATACAGCGTTGTAGACCCCGGCAACACGGCGAAATATTATGGATTTACCGAACAAGAGGTAAAAAAACTCTGTGAAGAAAACAATATGGACTTTGAACTGATGAAGCACGCCTACGACGGATACATCATCGGCAGCGAAAAATCTATGTTCAATCCCTTCTCGGTTATGCAGTCAATATTAAAACGCAGTTACAATAGTTTTTGGTCGAAGACTGCATCGTTTATGGCAATCGAGACCTACCTGCAAACGGATGCTGACAACGTAAGGACAAAGATTATAGGAATGATGAACGGCGAGTCCCCCACAGTGAGGGTGTCGAGTTTCCGCAACGATATGAAGAATATCGACACGTGCGACGACGTGCTTACCCTTCTCGTACACCTCGGCTACCTGTCGTACAATCCTGACACACGGTGCGTAACCATTCCAAACACTGAGGTTTCCGAAGAGTTTGAAAACGCCGTAAGCGTGGCAGGATGGGGCGAACTATCAAAGGCTGTAAACTCCTCGCTCCAACTTTTGGACGACACCATCAACCTACGCAAGGATAAGGTAGCCCGCGCATTCGACAACTATCATTTTGAGGCGTCATCGCTTTTGGAATTTAACGACGAAAACTCAATGCGCTGCGCCATAATCTTGGCATACTACGCCGCCAAACCGTTTTACAACATATTCCACGAACTGCCCACAGGCAAAGGCTTTGCCGATATGGTTTTCATTCCCCTGCCAAACTCTCCACGCCCTGCCATAGTTGTGGAACTAAAATACGACAAGACTGCCGACACCGCCATCAGCCAAATCAAACGCAAAGAATATCCCAAAAGTCTCAAAGGATTTTCAAAACAAATCATCCTCTGCGGCATCAACTACAACAAGGCGACATCCAAGCACGAGGTGGAGATGGAGGTGATTGAATAACAGAGAGAATTCATTTGAATTCGTTTTCATTCGCTTCAATTTTTGTTTAAAAGAAAAAAGACTCCGCCGCCCGGCGGGATTGTCCCAAAAATCCCATTCTTGTTTCTTGAAAAATCCATACCTTTGCGGCAAAGATTATTGATATGATTCAGACCGAACTAACATTGTCGCCATACGAGGCGCACGACAGCCAATTATATCTGCCGCTGGCTTGCAAAAAGGCAGGCATCGCGCCACAAGATATTGCAGATCACCGCATCACGCACAAATCTATCGACGCCCGTGGACGCGAAATCACCGTCAACCTTACCGTTGCGCTTTACACCCACGACGAAAAACCCGAAAACATCAGCGAAAAATACAATTACCGTCCTGTGGATGGCAACAAAACTTGCGTGGTGGTGGGCAGCGGTCCAGCGGGATTGTTTGCTGCGCTGAGGCTCATTGAGTTAGGCGTTAAACCTATTGTGATAGAGCGAGGGAAAGATGTGCACAGCCGTCGTCGCGACATTGCACTATTGAGCACCCAACATATTTTAGACCCAGAATCAAACTATTGCTACGGCGAGGGCGGTGCAGGCACATTTTCCGATGGAAAACTCTACACACGCTCCAACAAACGTGGCGACATTTCAAGAATATTAGAGATTTTTCACCTTCACGGCGCGGCAGAAGATATATTATACGAATCGCGTCCGCACATAGGATCCGACAAGTTGCCACGCATTGTGGAGGCTATGCGCAACACCATTATCCGTTGCGGCGGCGAGGTGCGTTTTCAAACCAAACTCACCGACATAAACATTGAGGGCGGAAGGGTAAAATCCATTATTGTAAATCAAAACGAAGAAATTGAAACTCAGCGGCTTATACTTGCCACAGGACATAGTGCCGAAGATGTTTACACAATGCTTCAAAAAAACGGTATCGCCCTCGAAGCCAAGGGGTTTGCTATGGGTGTGCGTGTGGAGCATCCGCGCGACCTTATCGACGAAATCCGTTACAAAAAAGCCGACACCACATATCTGCCCGCGGCGGCTTACAACGTGGCGGCGCAAGTAGACGGAAGAGGTGTTTACTCGTTTTGTATGTGTCCGGGCGGACAGGTTGTCCCCTCCTCTACCCTACCGGGCTACACCTGCGTAAACGGTATGAGCGCGGCAGCAAGGAACAATTATTGGTCTAACGCCGCCATTGTGGTAGAAATTCGTCCCGAGGATATTCCCGACATCAATTCAGGCAACCCGATGGCTGGGTTTAATTGGCAAAAAGAGTTAGAACGGATCACCTGCGTAAACGGCGGAGGCAATCAGAGCGTTGCGGCACAAAGGCTCACCGATTTTGTAAAAGGCAGAATTTCAACCTCTTTGCCCCAATCTTCGTACGTACCCGGCATAATAAATTCGCCTGTGCATTTTTGGATGCCCGAATTTATCAGCAACCGTTTGCGCGAAGGGTTCAAGCAGTTTGATAAAAAAATGCACGGATTTCTGACCGAAGAAGGATTGGTAATTTCGTCAGAAACCCGTACATCGTCGCCGGTGCGCATTATCCGCGACACCGAAAAACTTTGTTGCCCAAATGTTAGCAACCTTTTTGCCTGCGGCGAGGGAGCGGGTTACGCCGGTGGAATAGTCTCGTCGGCAATGGACGGCGAAAAGGCTGCCGAATCTGCATCTATTTGTTCATAGCCTTAGCCACTTGTTCGCAAGCGATTGAAAGCATCACATACGACGGCACTTGACGTGTGCAGCACTCGTTTTCGCCCCAAAGGAATGGATAGTCGTCTTTGTGTTCGAGCAAGTCGGGAGCAAACATCATCAATCCGGGAGCAATGCCGCCGGGGATAAATGTATAGTCGGCGCGGTTGTTGCCGTAAGATACCTTTTTTGTGTTAACGCCCACAGCCATTACAAACGAAACGTTAGAAATCGGGTGACATCCGTAAAGGTAGTTCAAACCGTTGAGAATACGTTCAGGGTCAATCTTATCGGGGAAAAGTCGCCAAACACGGTAGTAATTAAGAGCGTTGAAAACCACCATCTCGTTGCCGCCCCATCCGCGTCCCGAAATAGGCACTTGGTATGGATTATTGTGCACATAGTCGAGTGTTTCGAGGTAAACGGGCAATGCATCGCGAACTTTTTTCTGAAAATCCTTGTCCATATACTCATAGAGCGACAACGCCATCGAAAGGTTGATGTATTTGCCGTTTTTCGACGCGCCTTCCATCATATATGCCCACGAACGCTGATTTGGGTTCATTTCCATAGGTTTGAGAGTCTCCAACAACTTGGGCATAAAGAAATCCTTGTATTTTTTCTCGCCAGTGGTACGCCAAAGTTCCACAGCGGCATTAGTGCGAGGGTCGCCGCCCATAGTGCCAAATCCGCCCCATCCACCGCGACGGTTGGAGTTTTGGAAATTTTCTTCGCTCGAATATTTATCCCAAAGGTAGAGGGCTGTGCGGAGGCAGTGCTCGGCAGTTTCGGGCTTGTAAGGTTTGAGGGTGCGTGCTGCGGCTGCAAGTGCTGCCACCGACGACATTGTGCCCATAGGGGTGAAATTACCTGTAAAAGCCACACGGTCGTCGCGAGTGCCTGAGTAGTCGCCTTTTACCTCAAACATTTTTAAATCAGAATTATAAACCTTTCCATCGGTTTGCGTTACGCCGTCGCCCACGTGGTGATACTGGTGCATATTCACCTGAACAATGCCCTGAGCCACCAAACCGATGTTTTCTACCTGAGCAATAATGTTGAGCGCGCCGTGTTCTATCTGTTGGATAACGTCGGGAACGCCATCGGGACGGTGAATATCAACAAATTGCGTTTTTTGGTCGATAAAAGTTTCATCGCGTTCGGGGCGGCACATCTCCCACAATTGAGCAAGGTCGGAAGTCATTCCCACAACAGTACCAGCCTGAATATCAAAGTCTCCGGCATCGTACCACGCACCTACCGACAATCCAGGAATATGCTCCCACGGTTTGTATTTGGTAAAAGTTTCAGAACCCTGTTTGTATCCGTCGTGTTGTTCGTAGTTGGTGGGTGCTTGGAGAGCGTCGTCCATATTAGATCGGCCGTGCCAAATGCGGTAAGCCTCGTTAACCTCCATATGGTCCATCTGAACAGGCAGCCAAACGTCCATAGTGGTGTGCCATTTGCCATCGTAAACGGTTTTGTTGATGGGGAAAGCATTAGTAATAACGCCTTTATATTCAATGCAATAAGAACCCGGCTCTTTAACGTCAGAAAAATCAATCTGCGCATAATTGTATCGGTGGTTAAACTTGCCCCACTCCTTAACCTTGGGTTCAAGTGCCAAAGTGCGGCTTCCGTCGGCTTCGTAACGCCAAATTTTAGCGGTGGCAGCCACTTGGTCGTTTTTGTCGAGTTCTACCACAGAAACCTTCTTTTGCGCAGGAGTGTAACCAATCTGCGAAAATCCGATATTAGGCTTGCGAATCCATTTCGGGTCGCTGTAAGGCTCTAAATACCATTCTAATACCTTACCAGATTTGTCGGCGGGCAAAAACGAACGAACCACAAAAGTGCCGTTTTGCGAAAGGTTTCTACCGTCGAAAAGGTTGATTTCGGTATCTGATTTAATCAAAACTCTCAAATTATCGTCTTCGGGAGCAAGCACAAGCGTATGACCCGTTGACATAGGTTTGGGAACGATAAACTCGTTTCGTCCGCGGTCGTCGAAAGTGGTAAGTCCATAAAACTGAGGAATTTTTTCGTTAACGGGACGCATATAGGTGTCGCCGGCAGGGTGACGGGGAAGAATTTCTGACTGTCCGTCAATAAGATAGGTTTTACCAAAAAACGAAGCAGGGAAAAATTCCAAATTAAATCCCGCCTTACCCACCAACTCTTTTGGCAAAGGTTTATCGAGCGAAACCACGATAGAAACGCCTTTGTCTTTGGGAGTTACGGTAATGGTGTGGGCTAAATCGTAATCGGCGTATGCCAATTTCACCTCGATACCGTTGCCTACCACCTGACGCGATTTCATCTCGGCATAGATATCCCATTGTTCGGGCGTGTTCATAAGGCGAACACCGCCGCCTGTGGCAATACGTTCGCCGCGCTGAACAATTTCGATACCCGCCTCTTTTTCGTCGCAAAAAATGCCTTTGTACAAATTGCTATACACAAGGACATTTACGCCTGTTTGTTCAAAATACTCTAAATCGTTGAGTTTAAGAGATTGAGCCTCAGCCGTTGCGCACAATAGCGACAGCAACGGAATGGCCATTAGTGATTTTTTATTCATTAATTGTGATGTTTAAAAGTGAATTATTTTTTTGTCCACAAATATATAAATAATCTGCAATGAAGAATAATAAAATTCAGCCGCTAAGATTATTATTTTTTCTGACATTTGATAATCTTCAAAATAATATATACCTTTGTATTTGTAACTTAATATCGTAAAACTATGGAGACCCGCAGATACCCTGTTGATACGCAGACGTTTAGTACAATTAGAGAAGGAAATTATGTCTATGTGGATAAGACAGACTTGGTCTATAAAATGACTCACGACTATCGCTATGTATTCTTATCAAGACCACGGCGTTTTGGTAAGTCGTTGTTGTGCAGCACGTTGGATGAGTATTTCAATGGCAATAAGGATTTGTTTAAGGGTTTGAAGATAGACGGATTAGAGAAAGATTGGACCAAATATCCTGTGATAAACCTTTCGTTTGCGAGTGCGAAGAACGTTACTGAAAAAAGCATCAATTCAATTATTGACAAAATGCTTTTGACATACGAAAAAAAGTTCGATCTTGACAAGGCTGACGATGATTGTGGCGTAAGGTTCGAAGAACTTATCAAAAATATCGCCCAAAAAACAGGAAAAAATGTGGTTGTCATCATCGACGAGTATGATGCCGCTATGCTCGACACTATAAACAATGATGAACTACAAGAAAGAATCCGTGCCATACAGAACAAGTTTTTTTCACCATTAAAAGACCTCGGAAAATATATCCGCTTTGTCTTCATTACGGGCATTACAAAGTTTCCGCAGATGTCGATATTTTCAACGCTTAACAATTTGCAGGATATTTCGTTAATGGCTGATTTTGAGACAGTCTGTGGTATTTCGTTAAACGAATTTTTGTCGCAATTAAAAGAAGGCATACAGGATTTTGCCGACGCTAACGGCTATACATTCGACGAAACAGTGCGGTATTTCAAAGCCAAATACGACGGTTATCACTTTTCGCACAAAAGGCAGGACGTGTTTAATCCGTTTTCTGTTATCAAGGCGTTGAATGAGAAAGTGTTCGGTGATTTTTGGTTTAATTCGGGAACGCCGACGGCATTGCTCAAACTCATTAGCAAGTTCAACATCCAAATGGAAGATTACGAGGGCGTGGAATGTAGTGCGTCGCGATTCAACCAGCCTGTGGAAAAGGTTACCGACCTTGTGCCATTTTTGTTCCAGTCGGGATACTTAACTATAAAAGATTACAAATCAGTAGTTTATGGTATCACTCCAACAATGGTATTCAAGTTAGGTTACCCAAACGACGAAGTGAGGGCGGCTTTGGCTGATTCGTTGTTCAGAAATTATTTCAAAGTGAACGATACTATGCCTCTGCGCAATGCCTATTTTGATTTCTATGTCAACGACGATTTGGAAAAATTCATTGAAGCACTGAAAAAGTTTTTCCGCAGGTTTCCGTTCTCGCTCAATAATATGAACGAAAAACACTATCATTCAATTCTGTATACAGTGTTAACTTCTTTTAGTGCCGACATTTCAGCCAATCAGGAGACTGCGCTTGGCAAGTCGGATTTGATTCTCAAAATGCCCAAAACCATTTACGTAATCGAACTCAAATACGACCGCAGCACAGATTCCGCCCTTGACCAAATCGATGACCGAGACTATGTGTCAGCCGTTCTCGATACCAACAAACGCATCGTGAAACTCGCCATCAAATTTTCGTCAAAGGATAGAAACATCGAAAGTTACGAGGCTGAGGAAGAAACGGTGTGACGGATATTTTTTTTAACAACGAATGAAACGGATACGAGGTGGGATGATGGCTTTTATTTTAAGTGTTAATGGGTTCGTAGTTTGTACTGTTCTATTATGTTCCAATATTTTTCGGTTTTGGCTGGGGTAAAGTTTATCTGCCACTCCCCTAACGAATCCAGCTGTCGGTGGTACTCGTTGAGGAGGTGGCGGTCGTCGCCTGAAAATTTATATTCCTTTACGCCCATTACTTGTCCTTTTTTGGATATGTTTTCGGCGTAAAGGTAGTCAAATTTTTGATTAATCAATATTGTGTCGCGAATTTTGTTGGGCGAGTATGAACGTTAAAAATTGGTCACCAAATCCAATCCCTGATTTTTGTAAAATGGAAATTTGCGGTCGCTTGAAATCAGAGGCATTCCCATTGTTATGGCGTGGGCTATGATGATGTGGTCAGACGGGTCGTAATGATTTTCGGCTTCGTTGATTTGAAGTTTGGCCATCCGATTGACCACATAAGAATCAACTGGCAATATGATAATATTACTATCAGTAGATAAGGCAGTTACAATATCTTCCGCTTTATTCCATCTGTTGGCGAGCAATTTTTTACTACGATGTGCTACTACAAGTTCCTTGACTGATTCGGCACTAGTATATAGGGTGGTGTCGTAATCATCGACTATTGCTCTGACATCCTTTGTAAGAGAGGATTTATCCTCAATGAGGTAATAGAGAATATTGGTATCAATCATATATCGAGCCATCGTTAGTAGGCATATAGTTTGACTTTGGAATCTGAATCAAAAGAGAAACCTTCTGCTAGTTTTAACGACCCTTGCGTTTTGTTGAAGAAGATCATCCTCCTTGTCCAAATCCTTTTTTTAACAATCAGCGGCACTTTCTCCCACTCAATATTGTGAAATATTAAATCGTCAGCCTCCTTATTCTTAGCAAGTTCCTCCTCGGTAAACTCTGGTACGAAAGTATCTATCATAACGTCTCAATTAGTTTTGTGCGACTTTGCATAATTATGTTGCAAATATAGGATTATTTTTTATTTTATCCAAAAAAACTTTTTTTAACCACAGAAAGCACTAAAAGACACGGATAAAGCATTGTGCAACGGTGTTGCATAATGCTTTGCGAATGGGTGTGATGATGACTTTTATTTAAGAGTTAGTGGTTTCGTAGTTTGTACTGCTCTATTATGTTCCAATATTTCTCGGTTTCAGCAGCGGAGTAGATTTTACCACGGAATAGGTAGCCGTAGCCCGACTCTTTGATCTTAGCGATATTTTTAGTTGAATGAGAATGAACATGCCATCCATCATAAAATTCAGGATTGATATTGGAGTACACAAGAAATGTGTCAGTAGTATTATTCTTTTTAGGTATGTAACATTTCTCTCCGTTCAGTTTTGTAACAACAATTGTATTATTATCAACAGAAGTGGCAAATTGAACAATGTTAAATCCAAAATTCTTATATGCAATATCATGTTCAGAGATAGCGTATTCATAAGAATCATTACCAATTTCTTCATCATTACGGTAATAAACAGGATAAGAATACTTAAGAATTTCTTGTGGTGTTGGATACCAATTGACAATCTCAGATGCCATATCTCGTTCGATAATTACAATTTTAAGATCTTTTATTTGTTTGTAATAAAATTCATCTACATATTGATCACTAGACCTCAACCTTCCCCCTTCATCATAATCATATCCTACAGAATACCCTCTATTACTGGCTCCTATCCGATAGGCACTTGCAATTACTTTAAAATGACCTTTATAATTTATTAAATGATATCTATCTCCAAGATAATGAGTAAAAGAATAATACAAGAAAATAATTGGAATATAAATAAGATAATAAATAATTCGTTTCCCATTAAATAAAGCAAATATCGACTTGCATACAAGAATAAATGAAGCCACCAAAATGAATAATGGCCAATTAAGATCGGTTGTCGGTGAGGGTATTAACAATGCGACGATAGATAATACTATACCAAAAATAAGAATATGGTTCGCTTTCATTCTTTGTTATCTAAAAATTTTTTAAAATCTATCCACATTTCTGGACCTCTTTGATCTAATATAAAATCAGTTACATTCAAAGCCGAATCTTTGAGAATCTGATGAATAATTGGCTTGATGTATTTCCACCCTTTAGGGGTTATTTTAGAAGATTGATAATCCATTGTTAATGAAATAAGACATTTTATTGATAATTTTCACAAATATATGATTTTTGTTTTTACTCTCCAAATAAGTTTGAACCTCATTTATAAAAGACCATTTGATTTTTTTCCTTTTTTTGCATACAACTACACCATTTTTTTTATACCTTCGTAAAAAATAAAAAAGGAAAAAGATGAACGGAAAACAAATTTGGAAGCCTGGCACAATGCTCAACCCCGTACCTGTGGTAATGGTGAGTTGCGGTACTTTCCCCAGCAAAATGAACATAATAACTGTGGCTTGGGCAGGCACTATTTGCAGCGACCCCGCTATGCTGAGCATCTCGGTGCGCAAAGAACGCTATTCGCACTCTCTTATCCAAGATACAGGCAAGTTTGTGGTAAACCTTGTTACCGACCGTCTCGTTAAAGTTACCGACTGGTGCGGCGTAAAATCGGGCAGAGATGTCAACAAGTTTGCCGAAACAGGCCTCACTCCGCTCAAAGCCAACACAAGCGACTGTCCTATTATAGCACAGTCGCCAGTAAATATCGAATGTACAGTAACACAAGTGATTGAACTCGGCAGCCACGATATGTTCATAGCCAAAGTAGACACCGTAGACGTTGACAACAACCTTATCGACCCCAAGACAGGCGCGTTGAAACTCTACAAAGCAGGGCTCGCAGTTTACAGTCACGGATTCTACTACAAAACCGGCGAAATGATAGGCCGATTTGGATATTCAGTAAAAAAACAAACCAAAGACAACAAAAAATGAGTTTTCTTTCATACATATTCGACCGCGTGTCTGACAAGCCGCACACCCGCCGCCGCCCAGAAATAAAGTTCGGACGTTTTGCCGAGCCGGAGGAGACCGACGAGATGGCAGCAGTACGCAACGCCGCCGACAAACTTTACAAAGAGGGTGACTTTCTTGGTGCGTATGTTTCGTTTTTTGAATATATGCGTATGCAGGGCGGACCGGCTGTGGAAATAGTCTTCAACGAAGACACACAGATGCTCCACTTCGATATTATCCAAGGCTCCAAGATTGTGAAAGGCGCAATCACAGCCGGAGAGGTGTTCACCTGGGCCGACATTGCAACTTTCGACACATTAGACGTGGCTCTGATGCGCTCGCTCCTTACCCAAAACACCAATTTTGCATATTGCAAGTTTGCCGTCTACGACAATATTATCTCGCTGATGCAGCGTTGCCCCATCAAAGATATGTCGCCCGGAGCGTTCAACGAAATGCTCTCTGAGATAGCCTTAACATCAGATTCGGTTGATGATGTGCTTGTGGAACAGTTTCCCAGCCTCCACCCTATCAACACCGAAAACATTATCACGTTGCCACAGAACGAGGTGGATGCCAAAATCAAATTTATCCGACAATGGATTGGCAACGCTCAGCAACAGGTACTCACCACTGCCGACGATGCCACCAAAACATATATCATCCTCAACACCATTTTCAAAATTCTCTATCTGATTTCGCCCGAAGGTTCACTGCTTCACCATTTTAGGCAGATATATTCTATCTATGCCAACGGCTACAACCCCGAAGAGCGAAATTCGCCCGAAATTAACCACAAGATGCTCGCCGAGTTTGACGAAATTTTGAAAAAAACCGACGAGGAACTCGGCGTATCTATCTACAAAGTGCGTGCGGTATTCCCCGAAATCAGTTATATGAGTTTTGCCGAAATGGCAGAATCGTTCAACACGCATTTCCGCCTGATAGACACTTGCATAGATTCGGGACGTTTCGACCTCGTTACCACTATGTGCGAATACACCGCCGGACTCAACCACGTTCACCACGGTATGCCCGCCGCCGCACAAGAGTTGTTGCTGATATTCTGGCGGGTTTTAAATCAAGACTATTTCGATGCGCTCGGATTCGACGACGAGTTTGTAAACACCAACACCGAAACTCCCGCCGCCATCAAAATTTCGCACGAGATAGATGCCACCATCAAAAAATACAGCAAGGTGTATCCCTCGCTCACATTCAACACCGCCAATCTCGACTTCGGCACTTTGGCAGGATTTGCCTACACATTTCTCAAAGAGTTTGCCGTGCTCGAAATTCCCGACTAACCTAACACCGCCAAAAGATGACACAGTTTACACAAAAAATAGAAGACGCCGTAGTAAGAATTCAGAACCCGTGGGGATTAGGCACAGGTTTCTGCTTGAATAAATACAACTTAATAGTTACCAACCGTCACGTGGTGCAAGGCTGCCGCAAGGTGGTAATCAACAGCGAAAAATTCAACAAACGCACTGCCCGCGTGCTTTACGTAGACCCGCTCTACGACCTCGCATTTATCGAAAAACCAGAAGGAACTATCTTTGCCGACCTCGAACTTGCCCCTGCCAATTATGTGCTCAACGACGGCGACCCGATTATGGCTGTTGGTCACCCGTTTGGACTCAAATACACCAACACCAAGGGCATTATCTCAAAAGCCGCTCGTAAACAAAACGGCATCGACTATATACAAACCGACGCAGCCATCAACCCGGGCAATTCGGGTGGACCGCTCATCAATCAAGACGGCAATGTGGTGGGCGTAAACACTTTCATTATGGCATCGGGACAAAATCTCGGTTTTGCCCTTCCGTGGACCTACCTTCAAAAAGCCATCGACGAGTTTGTGGCATCGGGTAGAGTATACTCTGTAAGATGTCATTCGTGCAGCAATTTAGTTGCCGAAAATCAGTTTCAAAACGGATTCTGCCCATTCTGCGGCGTTGAGATGGACGAAGATGATTTCAAAGGCAAAGACCTCATACTCTGCGATACATCGAAACTTGTGGAGGAGATTCTCAAAAAACTCGGCTACAATATCGACCTTATTCGCAACGGCAAAGACTCTTGGGAAATCAACGACAACGGCATTAGCATACGTATCAACTACATACCCGAAAACGAATACGTGGTGGCAGATTCCACGCTTTGCACCCTATCCAAAACCGACATTGCCCGTGTGTATGCCTATATGCTCCGCGAAAACGCCAAAATTCCGCGAATGGCATTCAGCGTAGAAAACAACTACATAGGTTTGAGTACATCGTGCATCAAAAACGAAGATTTTCACACCGACACCGCCGAAGACCTCTACAAACTGTTTATCGACTACTGCCGACGTTTTGCCAACATCCTGATACACAGATACGGATGTCTGCCAATTGAAATCGACGAATAAACACGCTGACACGAACTTATTCAAAGTCGAAATGTCGTACAACAAAGTCAATAATCAATAAAATATTACTTTTTATTAAAAAAAAGTACCAAAAAGTTTGCTATTCCGTACAAGATAAGTAAATTTGACATTTGGAAAAACGTCAACAATACTCAAATGTACAAGGAACTTATCAGACAAACAACCTATATGTTAAACCATTATGCCGTATCCGCACTGTGCTCTGAGCCACGCGGAGGCAGAACATGGTTTATCAACAATGAATTATGCACTCCGCAGAAATTGTCGGACGATAATGCTGCTGCCATCATATTCGACATTCTTCCTGCCGTTGAAAACGAAAAATCTTTAATCGCACAGTTGATAGAAACGCTCAACCGCGAGGTCAAAGATCCTGTATTTATGGATATTTCGTTTAAAAACGACAATTCGCTTTGGTTCGCTACCAAAAGAGTTCAAATAAGGCACAAGGATAAAAAAAGAATATACCTAATCATTGATTCGTTCGAAAACCTATTCACCTATCCTACTGAAACACAGCAGGAGTTTGCTCTTGCCCTCAATTCTATCACCGACAACCAGATACCTCAGCCCATTGCCGACACTCTCAACAAAATGCTTATGGGAGAAACCGACAATCCCCTTTCGGGCGATGCTGTGACCGAGATGTACAAAAATTTAAACATTGGCATCCTTATCTCAATTGAAAAGAGCCTCCTCCCAAATGCAGCAGCGCTTTCTCCAAACTTTGGCGACATTCTCACCCACAATTCAGAAATACCAGTTGCAGAGCACACCAATGAAGGCAATCTTTACCTTGAGGCGGTAAGCAAATTTGACATTCCGGGAGAAGAAGCAAAAGTGTCGTCATTTATTCAATCCGAAATGCTCATCAACGGCGGTAGCTCCACACCGGCATTCCGCGAATCAGCCATCCACCGCCACGGCATCAATCCTCGCACCCTTGACACTCTAACACAATACAATGTGTTTAAACGCAGAGTAATGCCATCAGGATTAGTATACTACACACCGGCTTATCAAAACTTTGAGCAAGACTTTAACAAAGCCCACAAAGACATGAAAGGCGGAACGCTCCCATTTAAAAGCATTTCAACCAAAGCTTTGGGTATGGCAGTAGCGGCAGTTGCATTTATTGTACTGCTGGCTTTTTCGTTTCACAATTCAGAATACAGCTCCACTTTGGCACGTAGCAACATGCTGTCATCTTTCGCATTCCAAAAACTCGACAAAGACCCCACATTCAGTTTGCGTCTTGCCCAAAAAGCCATTGAGTTAGACTCCACAAACCAACAGGCTTACAGTGCTTTGCTCAATTCGTTCTACAACACCGACATATTTTACAACATATCGGCAAAACTTACTGACAGTGCAGGGAGGGCGGATGTAGCTCCTAACTGCAATTACATCTTAGTATTAGAAAAAGACTACGACACAGAGTACTATGCCCTACGAGTGGAATCAATCAATGGCGAAACACTCGCACTTATCCCCCACCCTGCTGAAATCTCCTCCGCCACAATGTCTCCGTGTGGAAGGTTCATAATAACCACAGCGCACGACAGCATTGCTCGGCTATTCTCCACAAGCGGAAACGAAATCAAACGGTTTACTGGACACAACGCCATACTCTACCATGCGGCATTTTCGCCAAACAGCGACAAAATTGCAACCGCAGGAAGCGACGGAAACGTAGTTATTTGGGACACCACAGGAAACAAACTCGTAACACTCGAAGCCCTCGACGGTGACGTGTACTACACTTCGTTTTCGTACGATGGCAAACGCATAGTAACTGCTGGTGACGACATTGCCGCAAAAGTATGGTCAACGGAGGGTGAACTTATAACCACCATGGAAATTCGGGAAGACCCACGATTCGCAATTTCGGTATTTCTAACTGCGGTATTCTCGCCCGACGGTAGATACCTACTCACCACAAGCATCGACCGTCTCAACAAAAACCACAAGGCCAAGCTCTGGGACAAATACGGTAACGAACTTGTGGAATACATAGGACATGGAGATTTGCTCAACTCGGCGTTTTTTTCTACCGATGGTCAAATGGTAATCACCGCCTCAAACGACAACAATGTGAGGGTTTACTCTCTTTCTGGCGATCTCAAAAAAATACTCAAAGGACATAGCGGCAACGTGTATTCGGCAAGATTCGCACCCGACGGACAAACCATCGTTACTGTGGGTAGCGACAAAACCGTCCGCACTTGGGACATAGCTCAAAGATTTGAAACATACCCCGACGCAGAGGGTATATCATTCGCTTGCTTTTCGCCAGACTGTATGAATTTAGCTGTTGTTAAAGACACTGTAGCATACCTTTGGGATCTCACTGGTGAAACAGCAGCCGAATACGTGGGGCACATCAAGCTAATACGCTCGGCACGTTTTTCGCACGACGGCAGATTCGTTGTCACCGCATCCGACGACGGCTCGGTAAAACTTTGGGAAAAAGGCGGAAAGCTTATCAAGACAATAACCACACACAAACAAAAAGCAAACGACGCCGTTTTTTCTCCCGACGACAAATACATAGTGTCGGTATCAAGCGACAGCACTTTAACAATTCACAACATAGAGTCAGGCGAAAACATTAGCGCAGGCGGTCACAACGGCGAAATCACATCAATAGACTTTGCACCAGCAGGCGGAATATTTGTAACTGGCGGCAGCGACCGAAAAATAGTTACACACAATATCAAAGGCGAAGTGGTAAGCACATATTCGGGTCACAACGGAAAGATAAACTCCGTTTCGTTTGCTCCCAATGGTGAAAGCATAGTGTCAGCCTCAGACGACAAAACAGCCGTGCTCAGGAATATTAACGGCGACATCAAGCACATATTCAAAGGATACGAAAACAAAGTAAATTCAGCTGGATTTTCACCCGATGGTCGGTACATTGTCACCACTTCTGACGATGGAGTCACCAGCATCTGGACTGCCGATGGCAAAGATATCATCAAATTTAAACAAGAAGGCAAAGCACAATCGGCAACATTCTCGCCCGACGGCAAATACCTAATTGCTGTTCACAGCAAAACAAACGGAGAGCGTACAATTAAAGTAAGACTGCTCAACGCTGGCGACATCAACCGCCATATCGACAAATTAGAGCTCTACGGCACTGTGTGGGCTCCCGACAGTGAATCTGCCGAAAGGTATGGAATGTGATTTAGAATTCACAATTCACAATTCACAATTTAGATTTTAGAATTTAGAATTTAAATAGATATAAAAAAAGCCGGATTAATAATCCGGCTTTAATTATAAGAGTTCTTAGTAGAATATTATTCTGCTTTGGGTTCGTTAGCCTCGCTCTGTGCGGGAGCATCAGCAGTTTTTTTCTTACGGCTACGACGTGTAGTCTTGGGAGCAGCTGCTTTGGGAGCGTTTTTAGCATTGCTGTAATTAGGATTGAAATCTACAAGCTCCATGTAGCACATCTTAGCGTTGTCGCCAAGACGGTTGCAAGTCTTGAGGATTCTGGTATAACCACCGTTGCGCTCTGCAACCTTGGGAACAACTTCGTCAACAAGGTGTTTAACAGCCTGTTTGTCTCTAAGAAGAGCGAAACAATAACGGATAGCGTTTCTTCTCTTGATTTTGTAGTACTCTTTGAGTTTTTCGTCGCTACCGGCCTTGTCTTCGGAGTATTTCACATTATCTTTCGAGGCTGTAATGATAGGCTCTACAAAAGTACGTAGTTCTTTAGCCTTGGCAAGAGTAGTGTTGATGCTGTGGTTTTTGATCAACGAAGCGGCCATATTCGAAAGCATAGATTTTCTGTGGCCATACTTCCTACCTAAATGATTGATTTTGTCTCTATGTC
>JAEEGK010000522.1_pt1 | contig 96110 bp, 82 predicted proteins | sample 8958771 | NCBI WGS metagenome assembly JAEEGK01 (sample SAMN16246547, study PRJNA631951) | gut metagenome | biome: gut microbiome; feature: rumen; material: SC-attached | host: Bos | place: Iran: Karaj | collected 2018-10 | reverse complement strand
TAAAGTAGTCCTGCAGGAACTTGATATCAAGATGATCCATTGCAAGGCCCATCTTGTTGCGGTAGGCTTCAAGTGCATCATCATCCATTTTAATAAAGCCTTCAACAACAGGAATATCAGCAGGATTTTCTGCAGTCATCTTTAAAGTCTTAGGCTTTGTATCATCTGTAAGACGAGAATCTACAGGGTTTATAAGATAATCTTTGATTTTTTTAAGTTCTGCATCAGAAATTTTTCCGTCAAGAAGAACAATTTTTGCACAACGTACAACAGGAGGCTCAGAATTAACCTTTACATTCTTAAGTCCTGCACGAAGCAAAGAAATACACTGCTCTGCACTATCTGCACGCTGATCGTACTGTCCAGGAAGGTATTCCCATATAATTTGATTTGAGCTTTTATTCTTTGGGAGCTTTTCTGTAAAAACAAAGTCGCTCTGTGGCTCAGAGAAAATGCGTGTTGCTGCAATCTTTGCAACTTCATCACTTACATTTTCAATATCGTAGCGGTTGAAATAACGAACTCCAGTTACACCAGAAATTCCCAAAAATCCATTAATCTGTGCTAAATAGCTCTTTGCCTCGTTTTCAAAACCAGGTCTTCTTTCTACATATAAGCGATACATAGAAAAATTATAGCAGAAAATTATTATTTAGAAAATACTTGTGAAAAAGCTCCTTCCTTATATAATTCAAGGAATTTTTCTACAACTTTAGGGTCAAGCTGACTTCCTGCGCATTTTTTGATTTCGTTTATAATGTAATCTTCCGGCAGCTTTTTACGGTAAGGACGATTTGAGCTCATGGCATCAAAAGTGTCGGCAACTGCAATTATTCGTGCTACCCATGGAATATTTTCTCCTACAAGACCATCCGGATAACCTTTACCGTCATAACGTTCATGATGATGATGTGCACCTGCTGCAAGGTCTTCCTGAATCTGGACATCTTTTAAAATTTCGTAACCCCGATATGGGTGGCCTTTCATTGTTGAAAATTCTTCATCGGTGAGTTTGCCCGGTTTTTGCAAAATTGCATCAGGAATACCAATTTTTCCAATATCGTGAAGGAGAGCAATGTTATAGAACTTGTCTACCGTCTGAGGATCTTCACCAAGCTTTTCGGCAAGCATTTTTGTATATTTGGCAACACGCTGAGAGTGACCGTTAGTATATTCGTCTTTACCATCTACACAGTTTGCAAAGGCACCAATAATAGCTTTATTAAAGCGGCGTTCTTCTTCTGCTTTAGCTTCGATTTTTTTGATTCGGTATTTAATTACTGTATAAACAATTATGAATACAAGGAAGCCAACAAGCACAAAGGCAGCAATCCAGAACCATGGCTTTTGCCATACATAGGGTTTCTTAACAATTGTAAGATAATTTGGTTCACTTATAACTCCATCAGCATTCTGAGTCATAACTGCAAAACGGTATGTTCCAGGCTTAAGGTTTGTATAAGAAACAGTTCTTGCATTTGTCCATTCAGAATATTTCTTTTCAAAGCCTTCGAGCATATAACTGAACATAGTGTTTTCCGGAGAAATATAACTGAGTGCCGTGAACTTTACAGAAATACGTTTATCTGCAGGAGCAACAAGAACTCTGCTTCCATTACATTCATAAGTATGATCATCAATTGTATACTGCTGGAAGACTGCTTTTGGAGCAGCGCTTTTCTTTTCAGACTTTACAGGATCATAAATTGCAAATCCGTCTACAAGAGTAAACCATACGCGGCCCAAAGAATCCTTTGAAGAAAGAGATGTAGAAGTTACACCACTTGTAATAAGACCGTCAGAAGCCCCGTAATATTTTACAGTAATTTTATCGCGTTTACCGGCAGCAACCTCCTCCATCTCGTTAAGAGAAGAAGAGAAAATACCTTTATTAGTTGTCATCCATACAGTCTGAGTATAATCGCAGATCATCTGGAAAACGCTGTCTGTTCCAATACCGTTGCGCGAAGTATAATTAACAAAGGAATCACTTTCTTCTATATATTTAGAAAGACCCGTTCCGGTACCAATCCAAATGCTATTGTTATTGTTGAGAATTTTAAATATAACGTTTCCGGCAAGTCCGCCTTCGTTTTCATTTGTTGAATAATGCTTTATGATTTTTTCATCTTTAAGGACATGAACACCGCCGCCATTTGTACCAACCCAAACCTGATTTTTATCATCCTCGTAAATCCACATGATGTAGTGATTTGAAAATCCGTCATCACGGGTAAGAGTTGATATGTGTCCGTCTTCGTGGTGAATTATGCTGAGTCCCGAAGTTGTAGCAACGTAATAATCTCCAAAAGAAGTTTTCTTAGCAAGACGACATTTAGTATTTGCAATGCCGTCTTTTGTTGTCCATACTTTTACCTTATCATCAGGATATACGCAGATAAGAGGTTCATCAGAATAAGAACAGATTAAAAGTTCGTTATCGGCTGTTAATTCAATATGGCGTACACGATAACCCTTTGTAATTTTTGTAACATTATTTTCTACAAAGTCATTATCTTTATAACAGGCAACACCACTGTCGGTTCCAAGCCAGGTACAATGACGTTCCACATCTTCGCAGATTACGTTTACACTTGATTTATATGGAACTGTAGAAAACTTACTTCGGCTGATTTTTAAAAGTCCGCCGCGATCAAAACCAATCCAGATATTTCCTTCTTTATCTTCAAGAATCTTACTTACAATTTCATCGGGCATACCATTGCGTTTGTCAAAATAAGCGTAGGTACTGTTATGAAGAACTGTAAGTCCTGAATCAAGTCCAAACCAGATATTTCCTTTTGCATCCTGGATAATCTCGTTTACCATTGTTCCGGCATGATGGTCGTGACTAATATCAAAAACAGTTTCTTCGCCATTTTTGCTTTTTACTGCATAGTGAGGGTCTACGCCAAACCAAAAAGCACCTGTATCATCCTGGGTAACACAACGAACTGTAGCGTTTTTAAACGACTTAAGTCCTTCGTAGCGCTGCATTACATTATTTTCATAAACAAAAAAATCATTTTCAAGGCCTGTAGTTACCCATATGCGTCCTGCTGTATCACAATAAAGCTCTTGAATAAGGATTTTTTCCTGGCCAAGCTCTGCAAGCCCGTTCGGGATTTTTACTTCATGCTCAGGAGTGATGTAGCATAAACCGCTGGCAGTACCTACCCATATATTATGCTGAAGATCTTCGCAGACAGAATTAACCTTGTTATTAGGAAGGCCTGAATCCATTGTGAATTTGTGTATTTCGCCGTTTGGAACATAAGAGGTAATACCTTCATCATTATGACCAATCCAGATTTTTCCGTCGGAAGCCTGGCAAAGTGAACGCGCAGATGCAAAATCAAAACGTGAATCATTTGAACGGCTGAAGGTTTTGAACTCTACCCCATCAAAACGAACAAGACCGTCATAAGTTCCAATCCACATATAACCGGTTTTGTCTTGTAACGCAGTTGTAATAGTCATACCAGGAAGACCATCTTCGGTTGTCCAGTTTTTCATTACATAATCGGCTGTAAAAGTCTGATCTGTTTTTACCTGAGGAACTATCTGCGAAAATGCAGAAAATGATACTAAGAAAAATATTAATGTTGAAAATAATTTGCGTTTACTATTCATAGTAACATTATAACACCAATATACCACACACGCAAATCATACGTATGATTTTTGTTGAAAAACGCATTTTCGTGCTGTAAAATTACTAGTGAGGTGTACAATATGCATTCACTTAGAACTCGTTTTATAGTTTTTTTTGGATTTTTTATTATCATTTCATGCTCGGTAATGGGTGTTTTTTCAGGCGCAAGTATTGTTAATACAGGTGTTGCAGTATGTACCGAACACGGAGTTCCAGCCATCCAAAAGGCCATGCAGATTATTGATGCTGATGCATTTGAGGAATTTTGCAGGCATCCAAACGACCAGGATCCTTTTTATGAAAGCACACGTCTTGCGCTTTTGGATCTTAAGAAAACAGTTAACTGTCAGTATCTTTATACAATGGTTCCTATTAACGGAACACTTTTCCAATATGTTATTGACGGCTCCTGCGATCCTAGTGATGAAGAACATTTTTCTCCGCTTGGAACACAGGAAGATATTGATGACTATGGAGAAGGCCCCTTCAAAGCTATGGCCGACGGAAACATTCATTCCTCGGGGCTTGAGCATCAGGCAGAATGGGGTTACACAATTTCTTCTTATGGCGGAATTAAAAATTCAAAAGGTCAGGTAATTGGTTTTATTGGCTGTGATTATAATGTTGATGATATTCTTACAATGCTCAAGAAGAGAATCATAAACATTGCAATTGTGAGCATTATAATTCTTGTTCTTGGAATTATACTTATTATTCTATTTACTTCTGATATTTTTGGTACGATGAAATCCATTTCTGGAGCCATGGAAAATATTGCTTCCGGAAAAGCAGACCTCACCTTCCGCATTCCCGAAAAAGGAAAAAATGAACTCACGAATCTTGCCGCAAACTGTAATGCTGTAATTACAAGTCTTAATAATCTTGTTTCACAGCTTCAGGGAGAAACAGGCATTCTTAATGAAACAGGTAACGAGCTTTCTACAAAAATGGAAAACCACGTGGGCGTTCTTGATGCTACAGCCGCTCAGATTTCTGAAATCTCTGATCATATTACTGAGCAGACAAGCAAAGTTGAATCTATTACAAACGGAATGCAATCTGTAGAAGCCGAAATTGACAGCCTTGAAAAAAAGCTTTCTATGCAGTCACAGGCTATTTCACAGTCCTCATCTGTAATAGAAGAAATTACTGCAAATATTCGCTCTGTTGATCAAAACGTAAGCGAAATTCTTATGGAATATAAAAAGCTTGTTGCCGAAGCAGATGAAGGCCAACAGCAGCAAAAGAGTGTAACAACTCAGATTGGAAACATTGAACAGCAGAGTGATAACCTTATGAATGCAAACGCTGCAATTGCGTCTATTGCAAAACAGACTAACCTTCTTGCTATGAACGCGGCCATTGAAGCATCTCATGCAGGTGAAGCCGGAAAAGGCTTTGCTGTTGTTGCGGCAGAAATCCGAACTCTTGCAGAAACAAGTGCCCGACAGTCTGATTCTATTTCCCGACTGCTTCAGGATATCAGAGAATCAATTACAGGAATTGTTGATTCTTCCAAAAAATCTGCTGCTAATTTTGCAAGCGTTAGTGAAAAAATTATGCGCCTTGAACAGCTTATTAGTGAGGTTCAGGGTGGCATGAACGAAGAAAGAATTGGCGCTGAAAATATTTTGAATGCAATGGTTACTCTTGAAGGAACCACAAAGGATATTAACCAGGCTTCGGCCCATATGAAGGGAGAAAGCGCACAGGTATTTGAAGACATACAGATGCTCAAAGAGCTTGCCGAAAAAACTCATTCAAAATCTTCTGATGTTACTACTCAGATGTCAGAAATGAAAGAAACAGCAAATGCAGCCGCAAATGCCTCTGACAGGAACCTTTCTGCCACAAGTAAAGTTTCAGATATGATAAACGGATTTTCTACCGGAAAGTAGTATTTGAAACAACCTTCGAAAAATGATATTATGTACGAATACATTTCATTTTTAGGAGGGTACTCATATGGTACCAGTATTAATTAAAGATTTATTATCTTCTAAGCCGGAGGGACAGCAGGTTAAAGTTTGTGGCTGGATCCGTTCGGTTCGTGACTCAAAGGGTCTTGTCTTCATTCAGGTTAATGATGGAAGCTGCTTTGCTAACATCCAGCTTACTTTTGACCGCAATAATCCTTCTAATAATGCAAATGTAAATAATATTGAAGAAACTCTTAAGGTTTTGAACACAGGCGCCAGTGTTCGCGCAACAGGAACTCTTATTGAATCTCCTGCAAGCGGACAGGCTGTTGAAGTTACATTGGAATCTATCGAGTGCCTCGGAAAGTGCAATCCTGATGAATATCCATTGCAGAAAAACAAGATGTCTATGGAATATCTTCGCGATGTAGCTCATCTTCGTGCACGTACAAATACATTTGGTGCAGTTTACCGTGTTCGTAACCAGATGGCATTTGCAGTTCATTCGTTCTTCCAGGAACGAGGATTTCAGTACATCAACGCACCGGAAATTACCTGTTCTGACTGCGAAGGTGCCGGAGAAATGTTCCAGGTAACAACATTGAGCATGGAAAAAATTGCAGAAATGGGTGTAAAGGCCGGTGCCGGCGGAATGAAAGTGGAAGATGCTTACAAGATTGTTGATTATAAGAAGGACTTTTTTGGAAAGAAGGCCAGTCTCACTGTTAGCGGTCAGCTCGAAGCAGAAACTTTGGCAACTGCCTTGAGCCGTGTTTATACATTTGGACCAACTTTCCGTGCAGAAAATTCAAATACTCCACGCCACCTTGCAGAGTTCTGGATGATTGAACCAGAAATGGCTTTCTACGACCTTGATGACGACATGGATATTCAGGAAGACTTTGTAAAATATCTTTTGAACTGGGCTTTGACAAAGTGTCGTGAAGACTTGGAATTCTTTGATAAGAGAATCCAGCCTGGCCTTATTGAAAGTCTTGAAAAAGTTGCAAAAGCAAAGTTTACACGAATCAGCTATACTCAGGCAATTGAAGACCTTGAAAAGGCAGCTGCCGCAGGTCACAAGTTTGAGTTCAAGCCATTCTGGGGCTGCGACATTGCAACAGAACATGAACGCTATCTTACAGAACAGATTTACAATGGTCCTGTAATGGTATTCAACTATCCAAAAGAAATTAAGTCTTTCTATATGAAACAGAATGAGGATGGAAAAACCGTTAAGGCAGTAGATGTTCTTGTTCCAGGAATCGGCGAACTTATTGGTGGCTCTGAACGCGAAGAAGATTACGACAAGCTCTTAGCCGAAATCAACCGCCGCGGAATGGACGAAAGCATTTACGACTGGTATCTGGACCTGCGCAAGTTTGGTACAGTTCCACACTCAGGCTTTGGTCTTGGATTCGAACGCCTTATGCGCTACGTAACAGGTATGGAAAACATCCGTGATGTTATTCCGTATCCAAGAGCGCCTAAGCTGGCTGATTTCTAGTAATACACACGTCATTGCGAGCCGTAGGCGTGGCAATGACACGAAGAAAGAATGAAGAATAAATCACCAAAGATTAAAATCAAGCTTAAGCGTTCTCAACGTCTTACAAAGCTGGGGCAGATAGTTTATCTTACCTGCTCCAACTTTGGGGGCAACGATTTATGGCAGAGTGCTTCGGCCTGTTCTTTTGGTTTTATCTTTTCTTTTGTTCCTCTGGCTCTGATTATTTTTACAATTCTTGTTGGAATAATCAGAGTGTCACCGGGCATTCTTGAATATGTAAACGCTCTTGGTGCCGAGCTTGAATCTATTGTAGATATCAGACCTTTTATAAACAACATCATGAATAAACGAAACTTTCATGTTGTAGATATTTTTCTTGGTGTGTGGATTGTCTGGATGGCAAGAAAACTTTTTCAGTCAATCATTCTTGCAATGAATAAGATTTTTAAATTCCAGAGAAAACGCAAGGGTATTTTTAATCAGGCCCTCATGTTCTTTTCAGAGTTCATTCTGGTAATTGTAATCACCTCAATCATTATTTTTCTTTTTGGTTTTAACAAGTTAGTTTCTCCTAACATTTCAGAACAACTCCGTGCCTATCTTCCTTCAATTGTAAATCAGAATTCGCACACGATTATTTCGCTTGCAATGTACTTTGTAATTTTTATTTCTACTTTTTTTGTTTATCGTGTTGTTTCGGGAACAAAGCCTCCTGTCTGGCTCTGTTTTATATACGGCCTGCTGGATTCCCTTTCTTTTTATTTGATTTCCTTGTGGGTTTCTAAATTCATGAACCTTTCTAACTACAACATTGTTTACGGCACAATCAGTACGATTATTATTCTAATGATGAAAGTTTACTTTTTCTTTGTAAGCTTCTTATTCTTTGCGCAGATGATTTATGTTACCCAGTATTTTGAGTTGCTTCTCAAGTGCGAAGTATATCTTTTGCCAGACAGTGAACACCGTGGCTGGATGGTCCAGCTGCGCCGCATGCTTTTTATAAATCCTGCCGCCCTCAAAACTGCAACAAACACAAAATTTGTAAATCAAGGTGAAGTAATTTTCAATGCCGACGACAAGGCCGATTCAGTTTATTACATCCGAAACGGTACAATCACAGAGCAGTTTGAAAATGGTGAAAGTCACATTTTTGAAAAAGGTTCCTTCGTTGGCGACACGCTGTGCCTTCTGGATGAACGTTTCCGCGGCACAGGTGTTGCAACTACAGACTGCAAGTTGATTATTTTTTCTGCAGACGAATTTAAGGAGCTGATGAAAAAATCACCAAAGGCTGCATCAAAAGCTCTGTCTAAGCTTGCAGAGATTTAGAATCAGAATCCTGATCAAGCAGTTTGTATAATAATTTGTAAAGAGTTTTAGTTTCTTCTTCCGTAAGCCCTTCCCCACAATTTGATTTTGCAGCAACAAGTGCCAGCGGAATATCCTTACATTTTTCTTTAAGTTCATCACCTTTTTTAGTGATTGTAATATTTGTAACACGCTCATCTTCTTTTGAACGCTTGCGTGTTACATACCCGTCTTTTTCAAGATGCTTTAAAAGTGGTGTGAGTGTGCCGGCATCAAGATGAAGAATGCTTCCAAGCTGACCTGCTGTAACACTTTGTTTTTCCCAGAGCACCATAAAAACTATGTACTGGGTATAAGTAAGCCCAAGTGGTTTTAGATAAGGTGTATACTCTGCAACAATTTTTCGCGCACAAGCATAAAGAGGAAAACATATCTGATTCTGTAGCAAAAGCTGTTTATACTGCTGGGCCATATATACTCCTTATCCAAATAACTACAAAAGACTTGCAACACAAGCAGCAACATCAACCATTTTTGCGGTTGGTTCAAAACGTGCAACTACATTACCCTTTCGGTCAATAATGAACTTTGTAAAATTCCATTTGATGTCCGGATTGTTCTTGTAGTCCTTATCAATTTTCTTAAGCAGTGCACTCATTGCAAGCGCGGTCGGTCCTTTACCAAAACCTTCAAAACCCTTCTGATCCTTAAGGAATCGGAACAAAGGAAGTTCGTTTGGTCCATTAACATCAGACTTTTTCATCTGAGGAAATTGTGTTTTATATTTGAGAGTACAAAATTCATGGATTTCTTCATCAGTTCCCGGAGTCTGCCCTGCAAACTGATTACAAGGAACATCAACAACTTCAAATCCCTGTTCATGATATTTTTCATACATGTCTTCAATATCCTTGTAATGAGGAGTAAAACCACAGCCTGTTGCAGTGTTCACAACAAGCACAACCTTGCCTTCAAAATCTTTCATAGAAACTTCTTCACCCTTAGGGTTCTGAACCTTGTAATCATAAAATCCCATAATGTTACCTCCATTGGTTTATATTTGACTGGATTATATTTTATCAAAGATATTTTGTCAAATGAATAAGATGTTATTTTTTCTTCCAATAAACACGAATCTTTCCCTTTCAAAAAGTCTGAATATAATTCATAATTAATATATATGGGCGATTTTACTGCAATTAACTACCAAGAAATCTATTTATTTCTCAAAACTCATTTTGAATACGAATATAAAGAGGAAACCTTTGAAATAAAATCTCCTACTCCAGATTATGGTTCAATCAACGACAGTATCACACCAACAGACGACATACTTCAGGAGAAAATCCGAAAAACCATTCTTTCAAAGCAGCTTGACGAAGTTGAAGTTTACAAAAAAGCCGATGTTGACCGTAAGTTGTTTTCAAAAATCAGAACACAACCAGATTATCACCCAAATAAAAACACTCTGTTAAAGCTATGTCTGGCCATGAATCTGAATACCGAAGAATCCGAAGATATCCTTAAAACAGCCGGCTATTCCCTTTCCAAAAGCCTGCGATCCGATCTGATTTTACGATATTGTTTAAGTCATAAGGTTTATGACGTGATAACCGTAAATGAGATTCTCGATCATTATGGCGAAAAGGTTATTTAAGCTTTTTTCTCTTTTACACGAGTAAAGTCTTCTTCATGAAAGAATGAGATTCTAGCAAATGGCTTTCCGTTCTTTTTAATAAGCATATATATCTTTTCTTTATCTTTAGAAGCATTTATTAAAACTTCTTCTGTTATTTCAGATAGTTCTTTAGTTTCAGAAAGCAAATCTTCCAGAAAATGCTCTATTACATAACTTGTTGTACAGTTATGCTCATCTGCCACCTCTCGCAAGAACTCCATCGTTTCCTTTGGCAACGGTAGCAGTTCTGTAACAAAATGCGGAATTGGGGTTAATTCTATCTTCCTGAACTGATCCAATAATCCGTCTTTTTCTTTCTGTTCACTCTGTCCCTTTGGTTCTTGTTTTGTTTTTGCACTCATAGCATCCTCCTTAATCTTTACATAATTAAGGATACCTCAAAGAAAAAATAAGTGGTCGTTTTCAAAGCGACATTTTCTTTATTAAAATAAAAAAACAAATATTGACTTTTATCATAATTGTGATATAGTAATGAACGGATAGTGGACTGTAAGAAATTGCAGTTGTTACGCTCTTTGAGCCGCTGTCGCCCGCCCTTGTTTTTACAAGGGCTATTTTTTTTGATATGGGCTAGAAAGTAATTCAATTGTATAAGTACGATTTCCGTGAAATTTTACTTCTTTCGTAGTTATATATGCGAAAGCCTTTTTTCCTGTTGAAAGTATTATAGCAATTTGAAAACGGTTCATAGCTATTACATTAGGGTCATTTCTATCATCAGAAAATCTGGCAATAAAATCCGAAGATTCATATAACTGTTTTATCTGCATGGCAGCTTCAAAATGTTCTTGAGTCGTGTATCCATTTAACACAGATTTGTTTACAGCCTTATCACTCCCAAGTTTACCAATTGAACGTGCAGAAAAATTAGAATCTATACCACTTTCTTTATTTGTAAATTTCTTATTGATTAACAACTTAAGTTCTTCCTGAAGATCTTTCCTTAACTTAAGTCTTTCGCAATATTCTTTATGAAAAGGAACATAAATTGCTTCTCCCATATCACGGCCAGTTTCATTGTCAATCCAATGCCGTGAATGATGCCCGTTATTCCAGAAATCTTCTAGATGATACAATCTTTCGTTTTGCATGCTCCATTCAAATTATTACGTAAATAATTCGGAGTTTGATTATATAATAATATAGAGTTTGTTTGGTCGTTTTCAAAGCGACAAATGATTTTTGGGGTGGAATTATTTTACTAGGAAACATTAATCTTATAAGAATAAATATCTTCTGTATGTAGCAGTTCTACTTTATAACCTCTACCTTCATAATACTTTATCTGCTGTCTGGTGATGTCAAAGCGCTTGTTGAACTGGGCTTCGTGGATTGTGTTGTTTTTCTTTTCTTCGATTGAATTCATTTTGACTCTCGCAAACCTCAGATATCAAACACACGATTGTTTAAAAAATTATTCCGATAAATTCTTATTTCATATTTACCTATCTAAAGCAATAATAAGATTTTTTATATCATCAAGTGTTATTGAAAATGGTGAGTAAGAATATTTGGAATAAGCTGAAAACTGTATCTTTTTGTTCTTTGCAACTGCCTGTATTATGAAAGCAGAATTTTCAAGAGAACCTGAGGAAACAGTTTTAGACTTTGTTGTAGTTGTTTCTACACTAGTTGTTATTTTTGTTACACTTTCTTTTACTTTTATTTCAGCAAAAAATATTCCATTTTTGTTCTTTTGGCATTCTTCAACAAATTCTTTTAAATTCTCTTTAAATTCATTTGCCTCTTCAGCAGTAAAAATAATACTTTTGGCTAAATCATCAACTCCAGCTTCTGTAAAACTATTCTTAAATGGTACAACTGCATAATCAGTATCATTTAGTTTATAAACTCTAAAAGAATCAAAACTCTTACTAATAAGAGAGACATTATAACTTCTTAGTTTGGTTTCGTATTCTGCATCTTGTATTAATAAAATTTTTGGTGTAGTACAAGACACAAAAACTATCGATAACAGTAATAATAATATTTTTTTCATTTTCTGCTCCTATAAGAAAGTATATCACAAATATTATGATAAATCACAATAATTATTGTTTTCCTCCAGCTCTCCCATTCAAAAATCTCATAGTCTGATTAAAATACGTTAGCTCTGTGGAGCGAGCGGGAACGCCCAAACACTAGATGGTAACAAATGCGAAATCTTCTATCATTTGCTTGATTATACCTTTGTTTTAAAGTATAGTGTAATCTCTATGACTGAAGAAAAGAACATAACTATCGAAGAACAGATTGTTGAGACTCAGGAAGATGAACAAACTGTTGACGGCACTTTGGAAAATGATGTGACCGAATCTGATGACATTTCTTTTGAAGATTTAGGACTTGATGAATATGCGCTTAAGGCGGTTGCTAAAAAGGGGTTTGTGACTCCTTCTCCTATTCAGGTGCTGGCAATTCCTCGGCTTTTAAATGGGGATTCTAATCTTATTGCACGGGCGCGAACCGGGACTGGTAAAACTGCGGCGTTCGGGCTGCCTATTATTCAGAATATTCATGATAAATCGGATCATGTGGAGGCGCTTATTCTTGAGCCTACCCGTGAGCTTGCGATGCAGACCTGCGAGGAAATGAAATCCTTTACGGGCAACAAATATCCGCGTACTACTGTGCTTTATGGTGGTGCTTCTTATGCGGCTCAGATCCGTGAGCTTAAGGCTGGATGTGAAATTGTTGTTGGAACTCCTGGCCGTATTAAGGACCATCTTGAACGAAAAACGCTTGACCTTAGCCACATCAAATATTTTATTCTTGATGAAGGCGACGAAATGCTGGACATGGGCTTTATTGACGATATCCGCGAGATCTTTGAAAAGTCGAATACTGATGCGCGAATCCTTTTGTTCAGTGCAACCATGCCGGCACCTATCTTAAAAATTGCTGCAGACTTTATGGGCGAGTACGACATTATCGAAGAGGAAAATGTTGTTGACGAAGCGCTGCTCATTGACCAGAAATACTGGTTTGTAAAAGAAAGTGAAAAGACAGAAGCCCTCGTTCGCCTGATTGACTCTTCGCCTGATTTTTATGGGCTTGTTTTTACTATGACAAAAATGGATGCTGACCGTGTTACCCGCGAGCTTGATATGCGTGGTTATGAAGCGGCTGCCCTCCATGGCGATATTATGCAGAATCAGCGTGAAAAGGTTCTGGAGAGATTCCGCCTTAAGAAGACACGCATTCTTGTTGCGACAGATGTTGCTGCCCGTGGTATTGATATCACTGGCTTGTCTCACGTTGTAAACTACTCTCTTCCATTTGATACTGCAACTTATGTTCACCGAATTGGTCGTACTGGCCGCGCCGGAACTACAGGTATTGCAGTTACTTTTGTACGCCCGGAAGAAAGACGTAAGCTTGGATATTTTATTAAGAATGCGGAAAGGGCTACTAAGAAGAAGTTGACTGAAGAGAAAGTGCCTGGTGTGAATGAGGTGCTGACGCTGAAAGAAACTCGTGTGATGAATGAACTGAAGGAGAAGTTGTTTAAAAAACTGGATTGCCACGCTGCGCTCGCAATGACGATGCTTCGTGAAGTTCCTGAAAAGTTCACAGGCCTTGCTGCGGAGATTTGTGAGGACCAGGACCCACAGGCTGTGGTGGCTTCACTTCTTTCCATTATGTATGGGGAAAAACTGAGCCCTAAGCATTATGGAAAAATCAGTACTAAGGATATGGGACCTCGCGGCGACCAGCTCAGGATTTTTGTTTCTCTTGGTAAAAAGGACGGCTACCGTGCACGAGAGCTTGCTGAATACTTTAGTAACCTGCTTCATATTCCGGGACGCATGGTTGATGATATTGATGTTGCACAGGAATTCTCTTTGTTGTCACTCCCGGCAGCAAGTGCTAAAAAAGCAATTGAAATGTCGCGCAAGAATAAGAAGCTTCCTCATATGCATCTTGATGTAAAAGAAGAAGGTGGTGATCGCAAACGAAATACACGACGTCACTCAGAAGACAAACCTCACGAAAACAAACAAAAACGGCCTTCTAGAAAAACTTCGGAAAGATCTTCTAAGAAACCTTCTGAACATTCCAAAAAGCCGTCGTCTAAAAAGTCCGGTAATGATGCCAGTGCCTTTGTTAAAAAAGGAAGTAAAGGTAAAAAGGCAGAACGGTTCTAAAGTGAGATTCCCGGGTCAAGCCCGGGAATGACAAAGTGTGTCATCGTCGGGCTTGACCCGACAATCTCTTACCTCTGAATACGTCCACTTCCATTACCAGCTGCTAGCTTCTCCACTTCGTCAACACTAACCATGTTGTAGTCGCCTTCGATGGTGTGCTTGAGGCAGCTTGCGGCAACTGCAAATTCAACTGCGTCCTGTGTAGACTTGCCGTTCAAGAGTGAATAAATCAAACCGCCACCAAAGCTGTCACCACCACCTACGCGGTCAACGATGTACATTTCGTATTCCTTGCTGAAGCAGTAATCTTTTCCATCATACAAAAGGGCTGCCCAGTTGTTGCGGTTAGCGTTGATAGAAGTGCGCAAAGTAATTGCAACCTTTTTAAATCCAAACTTATCGGCCAATTGTTTTGCTACAGACTTATAGCCTTCCTTATTAAGTTTACCGCCTGTGATATCTGTGTTTTCTGCTTCGATTCCAAAAACATCTTTGGCATCTTCTTCGTTGGAAATGCAGACATCAACATACTTGCAAATTTCACTCATTGCTTCGCGGGCCTGGTCACGAGTCCAGAGCTTTCCGCGGTAGTTTAAGTCGCAGCTTACTGTAGCACCGGCAGCTTTTGCGGCTTTACATGCTTCGACACAAATCTGAACAAGGTTTCCGCCAAGAGCCGGAGTAATTCCTGTAAGGTGGAACCATTTGCAGTCCTTGAAAATTGCTGCCCAGTCAAAATCTTCAGGCTTTGCTTCTGCAATTGAAGAATGAGCGCGGTCGTAGATACATTTTGATCCACGCTGGCTGGCACCACGTTCGTTGTAATAAATACCAACGCGGTCGCCGCCACGAACTATGTATTCTGTGTTTACACCATAACGACGCAAACTGTTTATTGCTGCCTGACCAATTTCGTGTTTTGGAAGCTTTGTTACGTAATAGGCGTCGAGCCCGTAATTTGCAAGAGAAACTGCAACGTTAGCCTCGCCGCCTCCAAAGGTTGATGTCATTTTATCTACCTGAACAAAACGGAAATATCCTTCCGGTTCAAGTCTAAGCATAATTTCACCAAATGTTACTACTTTCATATTTATCCTCTTATTTCCTTTACAATATCAGCTGCTTCACGAGTCAACTTTTCAATCTTTGCAAAATCACCTGCTGCAACAAGGTCACCCTTCACCATCCAGCTGCCGCCACAGGCAAGAATCTTATCACAGGCTAAATAATCACGCACATTTGTTGCGTTGATTCCACCTGTTGGCATAAACTTCATCATTGTGTATGGGGCGCTCATTGCTTTAATCATCTTAAGACCGCCGGCATTTTCGGCTGGGAAGAACTTTACTACATCAAGACCAAAGCCAAGTGCAACTTCGAGCTCTGTTGGTGTCATGATTCCAGGGCAAACCGGGTAGCCTTTTTTAATACAATATTCAACAACCTTTGGATTAAGACCAGGGGAAACTATAAACTTTGCACCGGCTCCGATTGCGCGATCTACCTGTTCTGTGCTCAAAACTGTTCCGGCACCTACAAACATATCCGGGAACTTTTTTGCAATTGCGCGGATGCTTTCTTCGGCGGCGTCGGTTCTGAAGGTTACCTCGGCACAAGGAAGGCCTCCAGCAACAAGAGCAGCAGCAAGCGGTTCGGCATCTTCTACCCTGTTCAAAACTACAACAGGTACAATTCCTGTTGCTCCAATTTGTTTTAATGTATCATTCATACTTGCCTCAACTAATATACTAGTATTCTAGTTACTCTATTCTACCACTAAATTTATAAAATGTCACGAACAATTAATATGACCAGAAAGCGTTGTCATCATAAATCCATGTAACAGACTTATCCATGTCAGAGTTTTCAAATCCGGGCGGAACAAGATAAACATAATCTTTATAGAAGGTTCTTGTTCTATCTTCGTTGCGATCATATTCAAGGTTAAAGGCATAAATCTTATAGGTAGAAAACCAGTAGAGATTTTTTGCCCAGTAGGCCTGCATGTATTCTATGCCTCCCGGAGCAGCAACCCACGAGTCTTCAAATCCAGGAAGAACGTTTACGGTAAAAGGAATGTCATTACGAATATACTCGCGCATTTCCTGCAAAGAAAGAGGAAGTCCTTCCTGCCCCGTAACATATTCCACCATGTCGCTGTCTATCATTGCCCATTTGTTTAATTCGGGTAACCATACAACGTTTACAACATGACAGTCGCCGTCTTTTTCATCATAAGGAAGGCATGTAACAAAAGAGTTTCGTATACCAATAGAAAGCAAAAGCTCACTCAAAAGTGTTGCATGCCAGCGACAGTTAAAACCTGTTGGTACTCGTCTTGAATATTCCCAAAGTGCAATTGCATTGCGATCATTGAGCGGTTTCTTCTGATTATCATGCGGAATATTTTTTGCAACAAAAACTGCAAGCTCAACAGATTTTTCCCAAGTCGATTTGTCTGAAGCAGCAAGGGCATCAAGGTCAAGGCCTGCGTTATCTTTAAAATACTGTCGGATCTGGCCGGCAATCTCTGGATCGACCTGATACTCTTTTTCAAGCTCTGCTGTACCTGTTTTATAAGGCGCACTGCTTTTTATAAGTTCAACATTTTTGGAATAATTCTTTTCTATATAATTCGTACTTGCACATGAAACGCAGGCAAATAAAAAAGCTGCAACTGCTGTTTTACAAAACACACTTTTTAATAAACGCTTCATTTATTTTGCTCCAAAAAAATCGACAGAATTCTGCCAGCAGATATTTTTTACCATCTGGCCAAGTGATTCTTCATCCCAAGGGAACTCGCCCTGCTCTACCTGATTTCCAATATAGTTGCAGAGGATTCGGCGGAAATATTCATGACGCGGATATGACAAGAAACTTCGGCTGTCTGTGAGCATTCCAACGTACTTTCCTAAAACAGAAGTTCGCGCATATATACGAATCTGTTCTTCTATTCCATCCTTGTGATCATTAAACCACCATGCTGGTCCAAACTGACAGTTACGAAAATTAGAGGCCATAGTTGCAAGCGCTTCGTTGTCTTTTGGGTTCAGGTTGTAGAGTATAACCTTTGGGCCCTTCGACAGGCTCAGAGACCCCGGCTCACTGTAAATACTATCTAAAACTGCACCAAGCTGCGAAGCGTAATTAAAATCATTCAGGCTGTCTTCGCCTATATTTTTTCCGGCTTTCTGGAACATTGCCGAATTGTTGTCGCGGAGTGCACCGATGTGAATCTGCATTACAAAGCCTTTTTTTGCATAAAGCTTACCAAGTTCAACAAGTACCCAGCCTTTATATTTTGCAAGCTCGTCGTGATTAAGCTTTTTGCCGATCCAGGCTTTTTCAAAAATATAATTTACATCTGTGAAATTTGCAGGCAGATAAAAATCGCCTTCTAGTGAGTGGTCGCTTACTAAAGAACCAAGCTCCTTAAAATAATCCATTCTGCGGCCAACTGCAGCAAGCATATCTGAAATTGTTAAGAATCTGTTTCCGTCAACCTGCTGTAATCGTGAAATATATTCAGGGTATTCCGGAGAGTCTGCATTAAGAATAAAATCAGGACGGAAAGACGGGAGGACACGCAGCCCTTCTCGCCCTTCGACATGCTCAGGGACCCCTGCCCCGGCACCAAGTTTTTTATGCCACTGTAAATCATCAAGCGGGTCATCTGTTGTACACAAGATTTTTACGCCCATTTTTTTGAGCAGGCCCTGTGGTGCATATTCCGGTTTAGCCAGAAGTTCATTGCATTTATCCCAGACTTCACGCGCATTTTTTTGAGTAAGAGGCTCGGTAATTCCAAAATATCTTTGAAGTTCAAGGTGGCTCCAGTGATAAAGAGGATTTCCAACACAGCCTTCGAGAGTCTTTACAAAAGCAAGATAACGGTCGTAGTCTTCACCATGGCCTGTAATAAGATCTTCGTCTACTCCAGCTGCACGCATGGCACGCCATTTGTAGTGATCATGATCAAGCCAGGCATTTGCAAGGTTACCTAAAGGCTTGTTTTCGTAAATTTCCTGCGGCGACAAATGGTTGTGAAAATCAAAAATCGGTTCGCTTTGTGCATATTTGTGATAAAGTGTTTTTGCAGTTTGTGTTTGCAATAAAAAATCATCATTAAGAAAAGAAATCATAAAAATCCACCTTAAAAATAATTATACTACATATAAAAAGTATTTGCATTATATTTATGATAGTAATAAAATAGTTATTACGAAAACAGTATTACTTTATATAGAAACTCAGGGGGAATTTATGAATTCTAAACTTAAAAAAATTAGTATAATTCTTGCAATAACTGGTATAATTGCACTCATCCTTCTTTCAGGCCTTATTAATCAGATTGCACGCAAACGTTTTAGAACCCAGTCTTATGACGATATGGAAATGACTGCACGCGTTAAAATTGCAAACTTTGAAACTTCCATGAACGAGCAGCTCACTCTTGTTCTTCAGATGATGAAAATGCCTTCTATTAAATCATATCTTATTGATCCTGATGATGACGCAATCCGCGAAGCTGCAATTAAGGATTTGCTTACTTTTAAAGATTCTTTCAAATCAAAATCAATTTTCTGGATTTCTGATACAGACCACAAGTTCTGGAGTGACATGGAATATGTTTACACTCTTGATCCTGATAACCCTGATGACTACTGGTACAACATGACCATGTATGAAACAGATGTTTATAACTTTAACATCAACTACAACCCTTCCCTCAAGCAGACAAACCTTTGGGTAAATGCTGTTGTAAAAGATAACGGAAAACCTATTGGTGTAATTGGAACAGGTATTCCTCTTACAGATATGATTTCTGAAATGTACGAAGGTCTTGATGCACGCACAACAATGTATCTTTACAACGATGGACTTGAAATAACAGGAGCACTTGATGATTCTATTGTAGAAAATAAGGAATCTATTATTAATGTTCTGCCACAGCTTGAGTCAATTGATTACATGAATAAAGAGCTTGATTATGCAACAATTAAATCAAGTGAATATGTTCTGGCTCCTATGAATCTTGTAGGCTGGCACATGGTTTTGTTCAAGACATATTCCGGTATTGATTACCTTAGTTTTGGACGTGTTGCTATTATTTCTGCAATCATTGCTGCAATTATCGTTATCACTCTTGCAGTTCAAATTATCACAATGGTTAATCAGCTTACAATTTTGAATGATGCAGTTAGTGATTTGAGTTCCGGTAACGCAGACCTCACAAAACGCGTTCAGTTAAAAGGACGCTCAATCTTTAAGGTATTTGGTCTTCTTGTTGAAAACGAAAACAAGTTTATTGAAAAACTTCAGGCAATTATTGATAACGTAAAAACTGCAGAACTTAATCTTAATACTGTTGGTTCCGACATGGCTGCAAGTTCACAAAATACAGCAAGTGCCATTACACAGATTCTTTCTAATATTGATTCTGTTCACGGACAGATTACACAGCAGACAGAAAATGTTCAGGAAACTGCAGGGGCTGTAAATGAGATTGCCGCTAATATTGACTCTCTTGAAAAGATGATTCAGCAGCAGGCAGAAGGAGTAACACAGGCTTCTGCAGCAGTAGAAGAAATGCTTGGAAACATTCAGTCGGTAAATGTTTCTGTAGACAAAATGGCCGACTCGTTTGGTCAGCTTAAACAGCAGTCACAGTCTGGTCAGGAAAAGCAGCTTGCCGTTAACCAGATGATTCTTGAAATTGAAGATAAATCTAAGATGCTTCAGGAAGCAAACCAGGCTATTGCAAGCATTGCCAGTCAGACAAACCTTCTTGCCATGAACGCCGCAATTGAGGCTGCACACGCCGGTGAATCGGGAAAAGGCTTTGCGGTTGTAGCAGATGAAATCCGTAAGCTTAGTGAAACTTCTACTGCACAGTCAAAGAAAATTGGTGAACAGCTTAAGAGCATTCAGTCTTCTATTCTTGAAGTTGTTGCCGGTTCTCAAGATGCAAGCAACGCCTTTACTGTAGTTTCTGAAGAAATTGGAAATACAAATCAGCTTGTTACCGAAATTAAGGTTGCAATGAGTGAACAGCGCGAAGGTTCAAAGCAGGTTATTGAAACTCTTGCAGCCATGAATATGAGTACTACAGAAGTAAGCAATGCTGCTCAGGAAATGATTGAAGGAAACAAATTGATTTTCCGTAACATTGCAGGACTTCAGGAATCTTCGGGCACAATGAAGACAAGTATGGATGAAATGTCTATTGGTGCAAAACGAATTAATGACAGCGGTGAACAGCTTTCTGAAATTGCAAATAAGGTAAAGGATTCTATCGGCGAAATCGGCGAGCAGATGAATCAGTTTACAGTTTAAACTTACATACTGAAATTCTTGCCAAGATAAACTTCACGTGCAAGTTCGCTGGCAAGAATTTCTTCTTTTGTACCCTGCAGCATAATTGTTCCGGTATTTATGATAATGGCGCGGTCTGTAATTTCGAGGGTATCGCGTACGTTGTGATCTGTAATAAGAATACCAATACCGCGGGAAGCCAGAAGCTTTATTACACTTTTGATATCTGCAACGGCAATAGGGTCAATACCGGCAAAAGGTTCGTCCAGCAAAAGGAACTTTGGTTCAATTGCAAGAGAGCGTGCAATTTCGGTACGGCGTCGTTCACCACCCGAAAGTGTATACGCCTTCTGGTATCTGATTCTGCCAATTGAAAACTCTTCTATAAGTTCATCAAGCCGCTGCTTTTTTTGTTTATAAGTAAGGTCACGCCTTGTTTCCAGAACAGACCATATATTTTCTTCTACAGTAAATTTACGGAAAACAGAAGGCTCCTGCGGAAGATATGAAATGCCTAGACGGGCGCGTTTATACATTGGAAGCCTTGTAATACATTTTTCGTTTAAGAAAACTTCACCGGCAGTCGGGCGGTAAAAGCCTACTACCATATAGAAAGTAGTTGTCTTTCCTGCCCCGTTTGGTCCAAGAAGCCCAAGGATTTCTCCTGTCTTCATTGAAAAATCTATGCCCTTTACAACTTCTTTTCGCCCGAACGATTTATAAAGGCTGTTTACGCGAAGGAGCGGTGGTTCCTGAGATGTCTGGAGTTCCTGTTCAATTTCTTCCATAATTAGTTACCCCCTCCTTGTTGCCCTTCGACAGGCTCAGTGCCCCCGGACTCTTCTGTGCCCCCGGACTCTTCTTTTGTTTTGGTTTCTGTTACAGAACCTTTTACATTTCCAGAAAGAGTAATACTTTGTGTATCCAGATTAAGTGTAATCTGCTGGGCACGGAAAACATCATCTTCCTGTTTTACCTGGGCGTTTCCGCTTATTTCGAGCATCTGCTCATTTTTCATATAAACTGCATATGCGCCGGTACAAACATTCTTTTTCTGAGTAAGAGTAATATCTATCTGAAGGACTGCAATATCTGTATTCTGATTATATTCAATAAGCTGGGCATTTGCCTTAACGTCATTTTCGGTATCTGTAAGTTTTACGTTTCCCTGAAGCTGCGCAATTTTTGTTTCGCGGTCATACGACATTGAATCGCAAGTAAATTCCATTTTTGTTTCAAGATTTGTTCCTGTAATGCTGCCGGTTGCTTTTATAAAACGGTAATCATCGCCCGAAAGTTCAATTGTATCTGCATAAATTTCAATGGAAGATGTCTGAACATAAGCACCGCCGGTAAGTGTTGTTGTAGCCGAAGAATCACCAGCCTGCCCGCTCATGCTTCCTGCTGAAAAAGTAATTTTTTCTGCAAACAAAGCTGTATAAAGAGAAATTATCATGAGTACGGCAAAAAGCTTTTTCATTCCTTGTCCTTTGCTTCTATTTCTCCGGAAACTGTTCCCGAAAAACTAAAGGTCTTACTTACACCGCTTGCAGAAAAGCCTGTTCCGTAAATTACAGTTCCATCTTTTTCTATTTTAGCAGTGTCGCGTTTTCCGCCGGTAAGCTGCTCAGTTTTTCCATTCCATTTTAACATATTTGCAGAAAAATTTGTATTCTGCGGATTGTTTGCAATTTTTATTCCGTCAAAAAGTTCATAAACTTCTGATTTTGTGTCGGCATAAAGATATCCGCAGGAGCCTTCTGTTTCTACCTTGTGTTCATCATCATAAGTTGTAAAGCTTACATTTTTTCCATAAGTAATATCGGAATTCTTGTACTGTTCAATACTTTCTGCATTAACGACTGTAGATTCTTCTGCATTTTTGTAGCGGATCATTTTTGCATGCTTAAAAACAAATTCCGGATTGGTTTCTTCTGCATTTACAGTCTGATCATATTTAAGTGAACAGGAAATTAAAAGAGAAGATATTATGAGTAAGCAAATTAAACTGAAGCTGTTCAAATGTTTATTTTTCACCTTCTGAAATTCCTCCTCGCTTTATTTTTCCATTATACGTCTTTGAAAGCTCTTTTACAAATATAATTTTTCGCGGACATTTATAAAGTGCCGATTTTTCACGAACATATTCAAGAATTTTTCGTTCCAGATCTTTTTGTGCTTCATAGCCCGGTTTTATAACAACCTGAGCTGTAACTATAAAGCCTCGTTTTGAATCTTCTTCTCCATATACATAGCTTTCGGCAACTGCTTCATACTCATTTATTATTTCTTCAACTTCAAACGGACTAATTCTAAACCCTGCCGATTTTATCATATTATCTTTTCGGCCTATAAAATAGAAGAAACCCTTTTCGTCTTTGCTTACAAGATCGCCTGTTCTGTAAAAGCCTTCTTTTTCTGCCGATTTAGGATAATTTGTAAAAAGCCCGAGCGGTTTATTTTTTAAAATATCTATCACAAGCTCGTCAGTTTCATCAAGGGAAATTTGGTACAAAGGTGAAGGTCTTCCAAGACTGCCTGAAACAGGTTCAAAATCATCAAAATCAAAATTGGCACAGAGCAATGCAGTTTCTGTCTGACCGTAGCCTTCATATATTTTGAGCCCCGTCTTTTGGGTAAAAGCATGTGAAATAGCCGGATTAAGCGATTCTCCTGCAGAACAACAATGAGTAAGGTTTGATAAATCGAATCTTGAAAGGTCAAGGTCTGAAATATAGCGGTAAAAAACAGGAGGAGCACAAAATGTATTTACTTTGAAATCTGCAATTTTTTGAAGGACAGTCTGAGGATTGAACTTTTTACGGTCATAAACAAAAACTGCAGAACCGCAGATCCATTGTCCGTAGATTTTTCCCCAGCTTGATTTTGCCCACCCTGTTTCGGCCATTGAATAATGAAGTCCGCCGTCTATATTTTTCTGCCAGTATTTTGCCGTGATTATGTGTGCCAGCGGATAAAGCCAGTTATGCATTACAGGTTTTGGTTCGCCCTGAGTTCCGGATGTATAATATAAAAGCATTGGTTCCTGCGGTGAAAGTTCTGGTCGAGGAATTTCCTGAAGGTTATGTTCCGGTGCGGCTGCATATGGATCCCACTGCTCTTTTAAAAAATCCGTAGTGATTATAAGACGAACCATGCAGGCAGCAAGACGATATTCAATATCTTTGTGTGTTAATTGTGAAGAAACAGGAAAAGCTACAGCTCCAAGCCTATGAAGTGCAAGAAGGAAAATCCAGTATTCATAACGGCGGTGAAGACAAAGCATGACAATGTCGCCTTTTGAAATGCCCTGCTCCTGTAAAAAGTTAGCGGCAATTATACTTTGTTCTGCAAGCTGCTTGAAAGTGAATTCTTTTGTTTCGCCATCATCGTTGCACCAGACAAGTGCACGCTGGTCAGGCGCGCACTCTGCATAAACATCAACTACATCGTAAACAAAGTTGAAATTGTCCGGGATATTGATTTTACAGTTTTTGTAAAAGTCATCGTAACTTGAGAATTCTGTCTTAGGTAAGAAACTTGCCAAAAGATTCACTTCATTTCATTTTATCTTTTTTTGTGGTATTATTCAATTTATGAGTGAGCGCTGCTTTAAGTGTTTTAAGCCAAAATCTGTATGCCTCTGTAAATATGGTAAGGAACTAGATACCGGTGTAAAGTTTGTATTTTTAATGCACCCTAAGGAGTTCCGTCGTCAGCGTACAGGCACGGGTTACCTTTCTCACCTTTGTCTTAAAGATTCAGAAGTTATTGTAGGTCTTGATTTTACAAAAAATGCACGGTTCCAGCAGCTTCTGGCAGACCCGCAGTATTTTCCGGCGCTCATGTACCCGGGCGAAGATGCAATTACAGCGCAGACAATAACACAAAGACTTGCTGTAGAAAATGATGCAGCCGCCCCGCAAAAAAAGCTTCTACTTATAATCCTTGACGCCACCTGGTTCTGCGCTAAAAAGATGATTGAACATAATCAGTTTTTGCTTGAGCTTCCAAAGCTTAGTTTTTCGGGCTCGTATCGTTCTATTTTTACTTTTAAACGGGAACCTTCGCCGGAATGCATTTCTACAATTGAGTGCTGTTATTACATTATAAAGGAGCTGCAAGCAGGAGGCTTTGTAGACAGTTCGCTTGATCCCGAACCGCTTATGAATATTTTTAAGGCAATGATTAAACTTCAGCTTACGGCTGAAAATGAAAGAGTACTTGGCATCCGCACAAACTCGCACGATTACGATGCCAAGTACAATAAAATAAGGAAGATACCTGACTTTCTTAGTCAGGAAAATGATTAATTCTCGCTGAAAAGTGGAGTTGAAAGGTAGCGGTCACCAGAATCTGGCAGGAGCACTACGATTGTTTTTCCTTTATTTTCAGGACGTTTTGCAAGAATACTTGCTGCTTTAAGAGCGGCACCACTTGAAATACCTACAAGAATACCTTCACTGCGGGCAAAAGCGCGTCCCTCTTCAAAAGCATCTTCGTTTTCTATTGGAAGAATTTCATCATAAATCTTTGTGTTCAAAACATCAGGAACAAAGCCGGCACCAATTCCCTGAATCTTATGAGAACCTGGAGTTCCCTTAGAAAGTACAGGGCTTGTTGCAGGTTCAACGGCAACAACCTTTACGTCTGGATTCTGTGATTTAAGATATTCTCCAACACCTGTCAAAGTTCCGCCAGTTCCAACACCGGCAACAAAAATATCAACTTTTCCGTCTGTCTGTTTCCAGATTTCAGGACCTGTTGTCTTTTTATGAATTGCGGGGTTTGCAGGGTTTACAAACTGACCAGGAATAAAGCTTCCCGGAGTCTGAGCATGAAGTTCTTCTGCTTTTGCAATAGCACCTTTCATACCTTTTGCACCTTCTGTAAGTACAAGCTCTGCTCCATATGCCTTAAGAATATTACGGCGTTCAACACTCATTGTATCTGGCAAAGTAAGGATTGCCTTATAACCTTTTGCTGCTGCAACTGCGGCAAGACCAATACCTGTATTTCCGGAAGTTGGTTCAATAATTGTTGCACCTGGCTTTAAAAGGCCCTTCTCTTCTGCATCTTCAATCATTGCAAGAGCAATACGATCCTTTACGCTACCTGCAGGATTAAGATATTCAAGCTTAGCAAGAATTTTTGCGTCTGTAACGCCTGCTTTTTTTGAATAACCGTTTAACTGTAAAAGCGGAGTTCCGCCAATCAATTCCAATGAACTTTGTTTAATATCTGACATTATTGCCTCCTGAGAGAGCCAACTGTTGTGCTCTAGAAATGAATATACACCCTATTACCTACTATGTCAATAGGTTATTACTATTTTTTTATGGGAATTTCCCGACTTAACGGGCAATTTTGCTGCTTTAGTCGGGAAAATGCAAAAAAAAAGCCCCCTAGGAGAAGGGGGTGTGCCGAAGACCGTAGGGCTGAGGCCAGGGGGAAGGTGCGCTTCGCTCTCGAGTTTTGCATTCGATTAATAATCAAAAGATTGCAAAACTCGCTTTTCCCCTCCCTTCGAGAGCCTCAGGGACCCCGCTTTAGCACAGGGACCCCAGGTCTTATTTAGTCTTGAAGAGCTTCGTATCCCTCTTCACCAGTTCTAACCTTTACGACATTCTGAACATCGTATACGAAAATCTTTCCATCTCCGATGTGACCGGTGTAAAGAACTTCCTTTGCAGCGGTTACGACAAGGTCTACTGGGACTTCGCTTACTACGATATCTACCTTGATCTTTGGAAGCAATGTCATATCCATTTCAACACCACGATACTTCTGAGTGTTTCCATGCTGAACTCCGCAACCAAGAACGTTTGTTACTGTCATACCAGTTACGTTGATGTCGTTCATGGCAGCCTTGAGCTCGTCGAACTTGCTCTGGCGTGTGATGATAGAAACCATATGGAACTTTGCATCTGGGCGGCTTGTAGCCTTTGCAACTGGAACTGCCTTTTCAACAGGAACTGTACCTGCAGCGTCTGCAGAAGCATCTCCACCAAGAACCTGTGGAGCCATGATAAATCCTGCGTAGCTGGAATCAATTCCGTGTTCAAGCTTATCAAGACCGATAATTTCTTCTTCGCGACTTGCACGAAGTCCGTGAAGCTTCTTAATCAGACTAAAGGTTATAATCATACAAATTGTTGTCCACAAAACAATTGTGAATTCACCAAGACACTGTACTCCAAAGTGCTTAAAGCCGCCACCGTAGAATACACCTGATTCAACGTTGAACAAACCGTCGCTCAAAGTACCCCAGATTCCGTTTGCAAGGTGAACTGCTACGGCACCAACCGGGTCATCAATATGGAGCTTAAGATCAAGGAATTCTACGACAACTACTACAATAAATCCGGCTACAACACCGATTGCTGTTGCACCAAGAGCGTCTACTGTAGCACAAGTTGGTGTGATTGCAACAAGACCTGCCAAAGAAGCGTTGAGTGTCATGGAAACATCAGGCTTACCGTTCTTAATCCAGGTAAAGAGCATTGTTGTAACACAAGCAACTGCCGGAGCAATTGTTGTAGTTGTAAATACTGCAGCAAGACCACCTACTCCAAGCAACTGTGTACAGGCAGCACCGTTGAATCCGTACCATCCGAACCAGAGGATGAAGGTACCAAGAGCACCAAGTGTCAAAGAGTGACCTGGAATAGCGTGAACCTTTGTTACCTTTCCCTTTTCGTCGCGGTCATACTTACCAATACGTGGGCCAAGGAAGATTGCACCAATCAAAGCAGCTGTACCACCAACTGAGTGGATTGCAGCACCACCGGCAAAGTCAACGAATCCAAGCTGAACAAGCCAGCCCTGTGGATTCCATACCCATCCGGCTTCAATTGGATAAACTACTGCAGAAATTACTGCAGAATAAATACAGTATGCGCTGAACTTTGTACGTTCTGCCATAGAACCAGAAACGATTGTAGCAGCAGTAGCACAGAATACTAAGTTGAATACAAAGCTAGACCAGTCAAGCTCTGCAAAGTTTGTAAACAACTGCATGTTTGGCTTACCTATCAGGCCAAAGAAATAGTTTTCGCTCATCATCAAGCCAAAACCAAGCAACATAAACATTGGGGTTCCGATACAGAAATCCATCAAGTTTTTCATGATAATATTTCCGGCATTCTTTGCCCTTGTAAATCCTGTTTCAACCATTGCAAATCCGCACTGCATAAAAAATACAAGTGCAGCACCAATCAGGAACCATACGCTCCAAACTTCACTCATAATATTTCTCCTTTTCGGGCATGAGAAAATCCCGAATTACAAAAAAAATGGCGCCATAAAATGATCATCCATACGGATAATTTTCTATGGCGCCTTTGCCTTTTTATTGATGGGGCCCTTCGACCCCGATTTTTTATCTTACGCTGAACAACAAATCTCCGTAGCTTGGGAACGGCCACAACTCCTTTGGTGTGATTGTTTCAAGCTCGTCGGCACAAAGTCTCAGCTCGTTCATTGCCGCAAAAACGTGCTCGCGGTAGAAGAACGCTGTTTTGCTTGAATCACCGGCATCTGCAGTTTTCTTAGCTTCTGCAACTTCCTGCTCAAGCTTTTCTGTTTTGTTGTAGATACAACTTGTAAGGCAAGAAACTTTTTTAAGCATTGCGCTTTCGTAAGTTGTATCACATTCTCCACAGGCAGCTTTTTTCAAGCCGATTGTTTCTGCCAATTTGTTAGCATATTTACTTGCTGTTGGCAGAATATCTTTTTTAGCCATCTCAAGCATTGTTTCTGCTTCGATGTTGATAATCTTTGAATAATTCTCGTTATGAATCTCAAAGCGGCTTGTAAGTTCAACCTTGCTGTAAACACCAAACTTTTCGAATACCTTAACGTTCTTTTCATCAAGGATATGTGGTAAAGCTTCTGGTGTAGACTTAAGATTGTAAAGTCCGCGCTTCTCTGCTTCTTTAACCCAAGAATCATCATAACCGTTTCCGTTGAAAATGATTCTCTTATGATCTTTAATAGTTTTAAGAATCAAGTCATGAAGGTCAGCTTTGAAGTCCTTAGATTTTTCAAGGATATCAGCAAACTGACTGAGCTCTTCTGCAACAACAGTATTCAGGAATACGTTTGCACATGCAATTGATTCGTTAGAACCAAGCATACGGAACTCAAACTTGTTTCCGGTAAATGCAAATGGTGATGTACGGTTACGGTCTGTTGTATCCTTGTTGAAGTCAGGAAGAACAGTTACACCAATCTGCATTTTTTCTTTTTCGTGTTTACCGTAAGGAACACCTTTTTCGATGCTGTCCAGGATTCCGCTGAGTTCGTCTCCAAGGAAGATCGAAATAATTGCAGGAGGAGCTTCGTTAGCTCCAAGACGATGGTCGTTACCAGCAGATGCAACAGAAATACGGAGCAGATCCTGGTATTCATCAACACCCTTGATGATTGCACACAGGAACAAAAGGAACTGTGCATTCTGATCTGGAGTAGCGCCCGGATCAAGAAGGTTCTTTCCGGTGTTTGTGCTAATAGACCAGTTGTTATGTTTACCACTTCCGTTTACACCGGCAAATGGTTTTTCATGCAAAAGACATACCATACCGTGGCGGGCAGCAACCTTTCTCATCATTTCCATTGTGAGCTGGTTGTGGTCACAGGCCAGGTTTGTTGTACTGAAGATTGGAGCCAGTTCGTGCTGAGCCGGAGCAACTTCGTTATGTTCAGTTTTAGCAAGGATTCCAAGCTTCCACAGCTCTTTGTTCAAATCCTTCATAAATGCCTGAACACGTGGTTTGATCATACCAAAGTAGTGATCTTCAAGCTCCTGTCCTTTTGGAGCTTTTGCACCAAACAAGGTGCGTCCTGTATAAATCAAGTCTTCGCGCTTGTCGTATACAGATTTGTCTACAAGGAAGTATTCCTGCTCTGGTCCAACAGTTGTTTTTACGCTTGTAACTGCGTCGTTTCCGTCGAACAATTTAAGAACACGAACAGCCTGCTTGCTGATTGCCTGCATAGAGCGGAGCAATGGAGTCTTTTTATCCAAAGCTTCACCTGTGTAAGAACAGAATGCAGTTGGAATACAAAGTGTTCCGTCCTTGATAAAGGCATAGCTTGTTGGATCCCATGCAGTATAACCGCGTGCTTCAAAGGTTGCGCGAATACCGCCGCTTGGGAAGCTTGAAGCATCAGGTTCACCCTGAACAAGCTCTTTACCACTGAACTCCATGATAACTTTTCCGTCGCTTATAGGAGTAATAAAGCTGTCGTGTTTTTCGGCAGTAATTCCTGTAAGTGGCTGGAACCAGTGTGTAAAGTGTGTGGCTCCTTTTTCAATTGCCCAGTCTTTCATTGCGTTTGCAACAACAGTAGCAACAGAAGCATCAAGCTTTTCTCCACCTTCAATAGTTTTCATCAGCTGTTTATAAGTTTCTTTAGGCAGCCGAGCTTTCATAACTGTTTCATTAAAAACGTTCTCGCCAAAGATTGGTGTTACTTCGTCCATTTTAGTCCTCCAAAAACAAAAAGCCGCAATGATTTTCAGGGCGTCCCCTAAAACTCATTGCGGCTTCTTTGCCAAATTCAGGTATAAAACAAAAAGGTCGCAGAAATACTATTTCTGCGACCTCATTGCCGTTTGATATTCTTGTTATACAGTTTCGAAAAAAAAATGTCAATATTTTTTTAAAAATTTTTTTATAATTTTTTTTTCGTAAAACCTATTGACATAGTAGGTTTATTCCGATATAAATTACATATAACCTAGTTTTTTAATAGGTTATATAACACGTTTGCAAAGTAGTAGAGCTAAAAAAAATGCTTTCGCATTTTATACAGGAGGCATAACATGAAATTTTATTTTGAAAAGTTAGTCCGTGAAAATTTCAGAAACGGAGTCATGCGTCATGATTGTTTACCTCAGAATCAATATTAAATCAAAGGAGAAAACACATATGGCAAATTATAAATTCGAAACATTACAGTTACACGTTGGACAGGAACAGGCTGACCCTGCAACAGACAGCCGCGCAGTACCTATTTATCAGACTACATCTTATGTATTCCATAATTCAAAGCATGCAGCAGACCGTTTTGGGCTTGCAGATGCAGGAAACATTTACGGACGTCTTACAAACTCAACACAGGACGTACTTGAAAAACGCGTTGCAGCACTTGAAGGTGGTTCTGCTGCCCTTGCAGTTGCATCTGGTGCAGCCGCAATTACTTACACAATCGAAGCTTTAGCAGCTAACGGCGGACACATTGTTGCCCAGAAAACAATCTACGGCGGAAGCTACAATCTTCTTTCACACACACTTCCACAGTACGGAGTTACAACAACTTTCGTTAATGCACATAACCTTGCAGAAGTAGAAGGTGCAATCAAAGAAAATACACGCGCAATTTATCTTGAAACTCTGGGAAATCCAAACTCAGACATTCCTGATATCGATGCAATTTCAGCCATTGCCCACAAGCATGGTCTTCCAGTTGTAGTTGATAACACCTTTGGTACTCCATATCTTATCCGTCCGTTTGAGCACGGTGCAGATATCGTTGTTCATTCGGCTACAAAGTTCCTTGGCGGTCACGGAACAACACTCGGTGGTATCATCATAGAAAGCGGAAAGTTCAATTACAAGGAAAGCGGAAAATATCCTCAGATTACAGCTCCTAACCCAAGCTATCATGGAGTTTCATTCTATGATGTTGTTGGACCAGCAGCTTTTGTAACTTATATCCGTGCAATTCTGCTTCGTGATACAGGTGCTTCAATCAGTCCGTTCAACGCATTCTTATTGCTTCAGGGTGTTGAAACTTTGAGTCTGCGCCTTGAACGCCATGCAGAAAACACAAAGAAGGTTGTAGAATTCCTTAGCAAGCATCCAAAGGTAGAAAAGGTAAATCACCCTTCCCTTGCAGATCATCCGGATCATGCCTTGTATCAGAAATACTTCCCTAACGGCGGTGGTTCAATTTTCACTTTCAATATCAAAGGTGGACGCAACGAAGCCTGGAAGTTTATTGATAACCTTAAGATTTTCAGTCTGCTTGCAAATGTTGCAGATGTAAAGTCTCTTGTAATTCACCCTGCTTCGACAACACATTCACAGCTTAGTGATGCAGAGCTTGCAGATCAGGGAATCGGACAGAATACAATCCGTCTTTCAATTGGTACTGAGCATATTGATGATATTATTGCAGACCTTGAAGCAGGATTTGCAGCTATTTAATAAGTTTGCTGGCTTTGATTCTTTCAATTGCTTCGATTGTTCGTTCGCGTGAACCAAAGCCAGTCAAGCGAAGATACCCCTCGCCCATTTTTCCAAAGCCGCTTCCCGGAGTTCCAACAACCTGGCATTTTTCGAGTAATTCATCAAAGAAGGTCCAGCTTGTGTAGCCTTCGGGAATCTGCATCCACACATAAGGTGAGTTTTTACCACCAAAAGCCTTAAAGCCTGCAGCAGTTACTCCTTCATAAATCAATCGTGCATTTTCTTTGTAGTAAGAAAGATTTTCCAGAATCTGTTTCTGGCCTTCTTCTGAATAAATTGCAGCAGCACCACACTGAGTGATGTAAGAAACTCCGTTGAACTTTGTAGACTGACGGCGCATCCAAAGTGCATTTAATTCAGTTCCGTCAAAAACAAGCTCGTGAGGAACTACAGTATAGCCGCAACGCAAACCTGTGAAGCCCGCAGTTTTAGAAAAAGAACGGAGTTCAATTGCACAGGTCTTGGCGCCAGGAATTTCATAAATTGATTTTGGAATATCAGGCTCTGTTACAAAAGCTTCATAAGCCGAATCAAACAAAATCAGGCTGTGGTGTGCATTTGCATAATCAACCCATTTTTTAAGATAGCTTCTTGGAGCAACAGCACCAGTCGGGTTATTCGGGAAACATAAGTAAATTATGTCTGCAACAGGCGCACCCTCTGCAGGAAGCTCCGGCAAAAATCCGGTTTCTGCACTGCACGGCATGATAATTATATTATTTTTACGCCCGTTCATAATGTTTGTGTCAATGTAAACAGGATAAACAGGATCGCAGATTGCAACAGTATTGTCTGTAGCAAAAATGTCGCCGATGTTTCCGCAGTCAGACTTGGCACCATCAGAAAGGAAAATTTCATCAAGTTTTAAATCAATTCCACGCTTTGTATAATCCCATTCAAGAATTTTTTCACGAACAAAATCATAACCCTGCTCAGGCGGATAGCCACGGAAGGTCTTTTCATCGGCCATTTCGTCAACAGCCTTGTGCATTGCATCAATTACAACAGGACAAATTGGCTTTGTAACATCACCAATCGAAATTTTTATAACATCACAACCCGGATGAGCTGCAATAAACTCGCGGGTCTTTCTGTTTACCGTAGAAAAAAGATAACTTGCCTCTAAGTCTAAAAAATTCTTATTGATTTTCATATTTCGACATCTCCTGTAAATACATTTTCTGCAGGACCGGTCATGAACACGCTGTCTTCTTCACAGCCGCTCCATTCTATTTTCAAATCTCCGCCTACAAGATGAACTGTAACTGGGCTGCCCGCATCAACAAGGTTGTTCAAAATTGCAGCAACTACTGTGGCGCAGGTTCCGGTTCCGCAGGCTAAAGTTTCGCCGGTTCCACGTTCCCATACCCTCATCCAGATTGTATGACGGTCCTCTACATAAGCAAATTCAGTATTTGTACGTTCCGGGAAAAATGCGTTGTTTTCAAAAAGAGGCCCTATTCCGCAAACATCAAATTCTGCAGGCTTTTTGTCTATAAAAACAACTGCATGAGGGTTTCCCATAGAAACGCAGGTAATTTTATATTCCTTTCCGGCAATTGTGAGCGGGTGCATGATGACGCGCTTTGGGGTCCCTGAGCCTGTCGAAGGGCCGGCTACCGGAATCTTCTCTGCTTCAAGTATCGGCGCACCCATATCAACGCTGAGCCAGGTTTCTTTGTCACCGCGTTCGCCTTTCTGGACTGTAAGCTTTTTTACGGCGCCCATAGATTCAACAGTAAACTCGCGGCCTTTGGTGTAACCGGCATCATAAACATATTTACCAACGCAGCGGATTCCGTTTCCACACATCTGACTTCGGCTTCCGTCGGCATTGTACATAACCATTTCAAATTCAGCAGTGCGGCCCTTTTTTATAATAATAATTCCGTCGCCGCCAACTCCAAAATGTCTGTCAGAAAGCTTAATTGCAGCCTGCTTTTCACCTTCTGCCCCACCCGGAAAATCGGACTTTGTGCAGTCAAAATAAATATAATCGTTTCCGCAGCCGTGCATTTTTGTAAACTTCATAGAAAGATTTCTCCTGATAAAAAAAGGCCGTGAGTAAATTTCCCCCGAAAAAGGAAACTTATCAACGACCTCTTTGCCATATTTTTGTTTTATCGTTTAAGGGACGGTTTGTCAATACTTAAATATAATACATCCATCCAACGTTTTCTTTGTTCTTTTCCACAAGTTTATCAAGTGTCACAGAATCTACATAGTCATTTATAACCTTTTCAAAATCTTTCCAGTAGTCGTCGTTGCCTATGTCGGTTACTATGTTGTTGTTGGCGGTGTTTACCGGGGAAAGGTCTCCTTCAAGGGCGCGCAAGATTTCTCCTGTTGTGTATTGTTCGGTTTGTTTTACCAGCTTGTAGCCGCCGTTGCTGCCGCGAACCCCTACAACAAGCCCTGCTTTGCTCAGCTGAATCAGAATCTGTTCAAGGTATTTTACAGAAAGGTTGTGTCTGTGAGAAAGGAGCTTAAGAGGAATAAACTTGTCGGCCGGTTGTTCGGCAAGCTCTGTCATGATTAAAAGTGCGTACTGTCCTTTTGTTGAAATTTTCATCATTTTTGGTGCCTCCTGTGTGTAAACGCGTCTATTTCAAATAATCCAATACATACTGAACGGCAAGCGCTGTGGCATAAGGAAGTCCGTCCGGAGCCAGATCAAAGCGCTCGTTGTGGTGCGGAACTCTTGTTGCATCGCTGTTGCCTGAACCTACATGAACATAAGTTCCGGGTGCCTTTCTCATATAATCTGCAAAGTTGTCTGAACCAAAACGCTTTTCTATATTTGTAAGAACGTTTTCGGCCGGAACGACTTTTTTGGCAGATTCAATAACTTCGGCAGTTGTGTCGGCAGGGTTTGTACATGGGTCACAAATATCTTCAATGTAAACATCTGCTGTTGCGCCATAAGTTACCGCTGTATCCTGAGCAATTTTTGTCACTGCATCTGCAAGCTTTTTTCTATTCACGGCACTAAAAGCACGAATTGTTCCTTCAAGCACAGCCTCGCCCGGAATAATATTGTAAGTAGTTCCGGAATGAAAGCTTCCTACCCCAATAAGGCCGCCTTCTACAGGAGAAACAAGTCTGCTCACAACTGTCTGAAGCTGTGTTGTAATAAGCGCTCCAATAAAAACAGAATCAGCACCACTTTGTGGAGTTGTAATGTGAGCTGCTTTTCCGTGAATTGTAATCTTAAAACGGTCACAGCTTGCCATATCAGGGCCGCTTTTTATTCCATATTTGCCGACATCAAGCCCCGAAGCAAAATGAATACCAAAAATCCTGTCTACATTATCAACTTCTCCTGCCGCAAGAATGTCACGGGCGCCTTTACCAATTTCTTCTGCGGCCTGAAAACACAAAATCACTTTGCCGGTGAAATCAGCCACATGCTCCTTTATGATTTTTGCTGCTCCAAGCAGATAAGCCGCATGTCCGTCGTGACCGCAGGCATGCATTATTCCGTCGTTCTGGCTTTTATAAGGAACTTCATTCTTTTCCTGAATAGGTAAAGCATCAATATCTGCACGAATCAGCAGAGTTTTTCCCGGACGACCGCTATCGATTTCTCCTATAACATTTGTTCCGGCAACTCTGTGGAACTTTATTCCGGCTTTTTCGAGCTCTTCTTCAATATGATTACAAGTGTTAAATTCCTGTAATCCAAGCTCCGGATGCGCATGAAAGTAGTTGCGCTGGCTTACCATATATTCTTTTTGTGTAAAAGCTTCGTCTAAAATACTCATTTTTTGACCTCCTGATGTTTTTTTTGTAAAAATTTTAAACTTTTTTTGAATAACCTATTGACACAGTAGGTTATTCGCTGTATAACCAATCTAACACTAAAAACCTACTAAGTCAATAGGTAATAGTGAAAATCACAAAACAAAGCATCTTTTAGATGCCACTAACTCGGATCAGGAGGTATATTATGAAAAGAGTTACAAAATCAATTTTATTTGCAATTGCGGCCACTTCTGTTATGGTGGCATTTGCAGGATGTTCAAAAAAATCAGTTGGTAACAGTGCCGACAAAAAGACACTTACTTACAGCCGTTCACAGGGACCTTACACAGTTCTTTTCGAAAGCGGTGTAAAGCCAATTCTTGAAGCAAAAGGTTATACCCTCAAAGGTTATGACTATTCAGATCTTGGACTTGCAGATGATGCAGTAAACGGCGGCGATGTAGACTTCAACGTAGAACAGCATACAGCTTATGCAGAAAACTACAACAAGGGAAACAACGGAAAGCTCGTGCCAATCACACCGATTCCAACAGTTCCTGCAAGTATGTTCTCTTCATTCTATGATTCTGCAGATGCAATCAAAACACTTTCTAAGCCAAAGGTTGCAGTTCCAAACGATCCTGCAAACACAGCACGTGCTTATGTTCTTCTTCAGAAAATCGGCTGGATTACACTTAAGGACGGAGTAGATCTTTCTGTAGTAACAAGCGAAGATATTGCTTCTAACCCTTATAACATTCAGTTTACAGAAATGAAGAGCTTGAACATTCCACAGGTTCAGGATGACTTTGACTTTGTAGTAATCACAGGTTCAATTGTTTACAACGCAGGAATCGACGCTTCTACTGCACTTGCAAAAGAAACAGTTCTTCCACACCTTGTTCTTCAGGTTGTTGTACGCGAAGACAATGTAAATACACAGTGGGCCAAGGACCTTGTTGCTGCATATCATTCAAAAGAATTCCAGAAGTATCTTGAAAGTACAAATTACGAAAACGGACTTTTCTGGATTCCTGATGACTATCAGTTCAACAACTAATACGTGGCGGCCATGCCAATGGAGAAAAGCATGATAGAATTCAATAACATAACAAAGACATTTATAACAAAAAAGAGTTCTGTCTGCGCACTCGAAAATGTTTCCCTCAAAATTGAAAAGGGGGACATTTTCGGAGTAATCGGATTTTCGGGTGCAGGAAAATCTACCCTTGTAAGAATGGTAAATGCGCTCGAAACTCCCGATAGCGGAACAGTAATTGTAAACGGAAAAGACATTTCGCAGTTGCAGAGGCGCGAGCTTCGAAGCTTCCGCAAAAACATTGGCATGATTTTCCAGCATTTTAATCTTTTGGAAAGCAAAACAGTTTTTCAGAATATTGCAATTCCTTTGCAGCTGGATCACTGGCCAAAAAATAAAATCCAGGCGCGGGTAAAGGAGCTGCTTAAGTTTGTAGAGCTCGAAGATAAAGAAACAGCTCTGCCAAAACAGCTCAGCGGCGGACAAAAACAGCGTGTCGGCATTGCCAGAGCACTTGCTTTGAATCCCCAGATTCTTCTTTGTGATGAAGCAACCTCTGCGCTTGATCCGCGTACAACAGATTCAATTCTTGAACTGCTTAAAAAAATCAACCGCGACCTGGACATCACAATTTTGATGATTACACATCAGATGAATGTTATTGCTCAGGTTTGTAATAAGGTTGCTGTGCTCGAAAAAGGCCAGCTTGTGGAAACAGGTTCGGTTATCGAAGTTTTTGGAAATCCTCAGAAGGAAACTTCAAAGGGCTTTATAAGAACTGTAATAAACGACCAGCTTCCTGAAAAGGTAAAGGATTACCTGCGCACCTACAAGGAACCGCAAAAAATCCTGCGTCTTCGCTTTGACGGAAAGAATGCAGATGAACCTATTATGTCACTTGCAATAAAAGAAACAGGAGTAAACATTTCCATTTTGTATGGAACTGTTACCGAGCTCGAAGAAACTGTTGTTGGCTTTCAGACTGTTCAGATTACAGGAAGCCAGGCTCAGCTTGATGCAGCAGTTAAATTCTTTGATGAACACAATGTGCCAAGATACGAGGTGGTATTATGATATTTGGAATCAGCGCTTCAAAAATATATTTATCAATCGGGCAGACTTTTTACATGGTTGCGCTTTCGCTTGTATTCGGACTTTTGATTGCTTTCCCGCTTGCAATAATTCTTTTTATTACACGCAGCGGTGGAATCAAACAGAACAGAATTGTTTATACCATCACAAGCACAATCATAAATATAATCCGCAGTGTACCGTTTATTATTCTGATTGTGTACATAATGCCGCTTACAAAAGCAATTGTGGGAACCCGCGTTGGTTCAACTGCAGCCCTTGTTCCGCTTACAACCTTTATTGCACCATATCTTGCACGCCTTATAGAAAACGCTCTGCTTGATGTAGACAACGGAATTATAGAAGCAGCTCAGTCTATGGGTGCAACAACACTTCAGACAATTTTCAAATTTGTTCTGCCGGAATCCCGCGGTGGAATTATTCTTGGAATCACAACAGGAACTGTAGGCCTTCTTGGTGCAACAGCCATGGCAGGTGCAGTTGGTGGTGGTGGCGTTGGTGACCTTGCCCTTACTTACGGTTACCAGAGATTCAACACACCGCTTATGACAAGTACTGTAATCATTCTTATAATCATCGTTCAGATTATTCAGGCAATCGGTTCAAGAGCCGCAAAATAAATGAATAGCAACAATAATTATAAAGTATCTTGACTACAATGCCTAAAATCGGTATAACATATAAGAACAAAGACGTTCATTCGATTTGAGGACAAATTGTCTTCAGATGGAATGAACGTCTTTTTTTTTGGGCAAAAAAATGGAAAAGGCATTTTTAATACTTGCAGATGGAACAGTTTACGAAGGCCGCGCTATTGGAGCAACAGGCTCTACCTTGGGCGAAACTGTCTTTACAACAGGAATGACCGGTTATCTTGAAACACTTACCGACCCAAGCTACTACGGACAGATTGTTACACAAACCTTCCCTCTTATAGGAAATTACGGTGTTATAAATGAAGATTTTGAAAGCAAACAGTCATGGGTTCGCGGTTACATTGTTCGTGAACTTTGCGAGCTTCCTTCAAACTTCCGCTGCCAGAACAATCTTAATACTTTTCTAAAAACCCAGGGAATAATTGGAATCTGTGGAATAGACACTCGTGCCCTTACAAAGCGTCTTCGCGAAAGCGGCGTTATGAACGGCATGATTTTGAGCGGTAAAGAAGTAGAAAAACTCGAAAAAGACAAAACCGGCCTGCTCCAGAAAATCCGTGATTATAAAATTGAACACGCTGTAGAAAAAGTTAGTCAGAAAGAAGGGGACCCTTCGACAGGCTCAGGGACCGCGGACATTTTTAATGTCATCCTTTGGGATTTCGGCGCAAAAGCAAATATCCAGCGTGAACTTGAAAAACGCGGCTGCAAGGTTACAGTAGTTCCATATAACACTACGGCAGAAGAGATTCTAAAAATGAAGCCGGATGGCATAATGCTTAGTAATGGACCTGGAGATCCTGCAGAAAACGTGGGAATAATTACAGAAATCAAAAAAATTTGCGAAACAGGAACTCTTCCGGTATTCGGTATCTGCCTTGGACATCAGATGCTTGCCCTTGCACGCGGCTGTAAAACTTCAAAACTCAAATACGGTCACCGTGGCGGAAACCATCCTTGTAAAGATACTCAGACAGGTCGTGTCTACATTACAAGTCAGAATCACGGTTATGCTGTAGAAAGTACTTCGCTTCCGGAATATGCAAAAATGAGTTTTGTAAATGTAAACGACGAAACAGTAGAAGGAATTACATACACAGATATTCCGGCATTCAGCGTTCAGTTTCACCCGGAAGCCTGTGGCGGCCCCCACGATACAAACTTCTTGTTCGACCGCTTTTTGAAAATGATGGAGGAAAATCATGCCGCTAAATAAATCCATCCACAAAGTAATGATTATCGGTTCAGGACCAATTGTAATAGGCCAGGCCGCAGAATTTGACTACGCAGGAAACCAGGCATGCAAGGCATTGAAGCAGCTTGGACTTGAAGTTTGTCTTGTAAACTCAAACCCTGCCACACTCATGACAGACCATTCAATGGCAGATGAAATTTACCTTGAACCTCTTACACTCACAACCTTGCAGCGCATCATAGAAAAAGAAAAACCGGATTCCCTTCTTTCAACCTTAGGCGGACAGACCGGACTTACCTTGAGTATGGAACTTGCAAAATCCGGATTTTTAAAATCACATAATGTACAGCTGCTTGGTGCAAGGCCGGAAACAATCGATAAAGCAGAAGACCGCCAGATGTTTAAAGATACAATGGAATCAATCGGCGAGCCTTGCATTCCTTCAAAGGTTGTTACAACTTACGAAGATGCAGCAGCCTTTGTTCATAACGAAATTGGATTTCCTGCAATTATCCGTCCGGCCTTTACGCTTGGTGGAACAGGTGGTGGTATTGTAAACAACGACCGCGAGCTTGATGAAATTGCACACAACGGACTTCACCGCTCCCCTATTCATCAGATTCTTGTAGAGAAATGTATTTCGGGCTGGAAAGAAGTTGAATTCGAAGTTATGCGCGACTCTACCGGAAACGTAATTACAGTCTGCTCAATGGAAAACTTTGATCCTGTTGGTGTTCATACCGGAGACTCAATTGTAATTGCGCCAACAGTTACTCTTGCAGACAAGGAATATCAGATGCTTCGTTCTGCAGCACTCAATATCATAAGTGCGCTCGAAATTGAAGGTGGCTGTAACTGCCAGTTTGCATTGAACCCCGACAGTTTTGAATATGCAGTAATCGAAGTAAACCCTAGAGTTTCGCGTTCGTCGGCATTGGCTTCTAAGGCAACAGGATACCCTATTGCAAAAGTTGCAGCTTTGATTGCAGTGGGCTTTACACTAGATGAAATTCCAAACTTTGTAACAAAGAAAACAAAGGCCTGCTTTGAACCAGTGCTCGATTATGTTGTTGTAAAAATGCCTAAATTCCCGTTCGACAAATTTGTTTACGCAGCACGTAAGCTTGGTACACAAATGAAAGCAACAGGCGAAGTTATGGCAATCGGGCAGAATTTTGAAGAAGCAATATTAAAGGCTGCACGCGGGCTTGAAGTTGGAGTTAAAGATTTGAATCTTCCGGCTTTTGTAAAAGAAGGCGATGAAAAAATCCGTGATAGAGTAAGCAAATGTACAGATCAGCGTATTTTTGCAATTTATCAGGCTTTAAAGCGCAAGCTTATGAGTGTGGAAGAGATTCATGATATTACTAAGATTGATGAGTGGTTTTTGTGGAAACTGAACAATATTTGTCATGCTGAACTTGTTTCAGCATCTATGTTATTTCCACCACGCTCATTCAAAATGGTTGATACTTGTGCCGGTGAGTTTGATGCAGAAACACCTTATTTCTACTCAACAACCAGCGGCGACAATGAAGCAGAAATGTTTTTGAAGGAAAATAGATAAGGAGGCATAATATATGTGTGGTTTTGTAGGAGCATTTGATTTAAACAGTGGTAGTCAGCCAATAGCAGAAGGCTTGAAGGAAGAGCTTCGGGCTCAGGTTCTTGAAATGAGCAAGAGAATCAGACACCGTGGTCCGGACTGGAGCGGTGTTTATACAGGCAATAATGCAATTTTGAGCCATGAGCGCCTTTCTATTGTTGACCCTCTTAGTGGAAAACAGCCGCTTGTCAGTGATGATGAAAAAATCATTCTTGCAGCAAACGGTGAAATTTATAATCACAAAGATATCCGCAGCCAGTTTGACGGCACTTATAAATTCCGCACCGGAAGTGACTGTGAGGTTATAATTCCTCTTTATAAAAAATACCGCCAGTCTGGTGATTTTACAAAAATGATAGAAGAGCTTTCTGGTATTTTTGCCTTTGCACTTTACGACAGCGAAAATGATACTTACCTTATTGCCCGCGATGAAATTGGTGTTATTCCGCTTTATCAGGGCTGGGATAAAGCAGGCCGCTATTATGTTGCAAGCGAACTTAAAGCACTTGAAGGCGATTGTCAGACTATTGAAGAATTTCCGAATGGAAGTTATTTATATTCCAACCCTTCGACAAGCTCAGGGACCACGGGGCCTGTACGCTGGTACAAGCGTGAATGGGAAACCTACGATGCCGTTAAAAATGCACCAAAAGCTACCGACGAAAAAGGCGAAGTTATCAATCCTAGTATAATAGAAAAGGTTCGCAACGGACTTGAAGCGGCTGTAAAGGCTCAGCTTATGTCAGATGTTCCTTACGGTGTTCTTTTGAGTGGTGGTCTTGATTCTTCAATCATTGCTGCTGTTACTCAAAAATACAGCAAAAAACGTGTTGAAACAGACAGCAAGGAAGCAGCCTGGTGGCCGCAGCTTCACAGTTTTGCAGTTGGTCTTGAAGGTTCTCCTGACCTTGTAGCTGCAAAAAAAGCCGCAGATTATATTGGAACAGTTCATCACGAAGTTCACTTTACAATTCAGGAAGCCTTGGATGCACTGCCTGATGTAATTTACCATATTGAAACTTATGATATCACTACAGTTCGTGCGAGCACACCTATGTACCTGCTTGCCCGTGTAATCAAATCAATGGGAATTAAAATGGTACTTTCGGGCGAAGGAAGTGATGAACTTTTTGGAGGCTACCTTTACTTCCACAAAGCTCCAGACGCTCAGGAATTCCACGAAGAGCTTGTTCGCAAAATGAGTAAGCTTCATCTTTATGACTGTCTGCGTGCAAACAAGTCTCTTATGGCCTGGGGTGTCGAAGGTCGCGTTCCATTCCTTGATAAAGATTTTATTGATATTGCAATGGGACTTAACCCAAGCGATAAGATGAATATCAAGTTACCTGATGGCAGGCAGCGAATGGAAAAATGGATTCTTCGTAAGGCATTTGAAGAACTGCTTCCTGAAAGTATTGCATGGCGCCAGAAGGAACAGTTCAGCGACGGCGTAGGCTACAACTGGATTGACACCCTTAAAAAAATGACAGAAGAAAAAGTAAGCGATGCTGAGTTTGCACGACGCGAAAACCGATTCCCTGTAAATCCTCCAAAAACAAAAGAGGAATACTACTACCGCGAAATCTACAGCCGCCTCTTCCCAAGCGACAGTGCAGCCCGCTGTGTTCCACACGAAGCCGGAGTTGCCTGTAGTACTGCAAAAGCACTTGAATGGGATGAAGCCTGGAAAAAAATGGACGAGCCAAGTGGCCGTGCAATTGCAGGAGTGCATGATAATGCCTACTGATAAAGAGTCTAACAAAAACATCGTTGTTCTCGGTTCGGGACCTATCCGTATTGGTCAGGGTATTGAGTTTGACTACGCCTCTGTTCAGTGTGTGCAGTCACTCAAAAAGCTTGGCTACAATGTTGCAATCATAAACAACAACCCCGAAACTGTAAGTACAGACTTTGATACTGCCGATCGCCTTTATTTTGAACCGCTCACCCCTGTCGATGTAATGAATGTTCTTGAAGTAGAAAAACCTCTTGGCGTTGTTGTTGCATTTGGCGGCGGAACTGCAATCAAACTTGCAAAATATCTTGACAGTCAGGGAGTACGCATTTTAGGAACAAGTGCCGATGCAATTGACCTTGCCGAAGACCGCGAACGTTTTGAAGAGCTTTGCGACCGTCTTAATATCAAGCGCCCAAAAGGTCTTACAGTCTTCACAGAAGCCGAAGCCCTGGAAGCCGCTGCCAGAATTACCTACCCTGTTTTAATGCGACCAAGTTATGTACTTGGCGGTCAGAACATGATTATTGCCCGCAACAACGCAGATGTAAAAGAATACATGAAAATCATTCTGCGCGGCGGAATTGAAAATCCTGTTTTGATTGACAAATACATGGAAGGAAAAGAACTTGAAGTTGACTGTATCTGCGACGGTGAAGAAGTTTTGATTCCTGGAATTATGGAACACGTTGAACGAACAGGTATTCATTCAGGTGACTCAATTGCCGTATACCCTGGAACTTTTACACTCGAAATTGAACAGAAAATTATCCGTCAGTCTACAGACCTTGCGCTTGCACTTGGAACAAAAGGTCTTACAAATATTCAGTATCTTATTTACGACGATGGTACCGGCCCGGACCTTTATATTATAGAAGCAAACCCTCGTTCAAGCCGAACAGTTCCATACTTGAGCAAGGTAAGCGGAGTTCCGATGATTGAGCTTGCAACACGTGCCATGCTTGGAGAAAAAATCAGCAACATGGGTTATGGCACAGGTCTTTATCGTAAGCCGAATTATTTTGCTGTAAAAGTTCCTGTTTTCAGTTTTGAAAAATTAATGGATGTTGATACACACCTTGGACCTGAAATGAAATCTACAGGTGAAGTTCTTGGAATTGCAGCAACCCGCGAAGAAGCAATTTTTAAAGGAATGGCTGCTGCAGGATGGAAATTCCATAAAACCGGCGGAGTTCTTTTTTCGGTACGAGAATCTGACTTACCTGAACTTCCGGAACTCGCCCGTAAATTCTATAATCTGGGATTCCAGCTTTACGCAACTTCTGGTAACGCTACTACAATTGAACGAAGCGGAATGCCTGTAACTCATGTTGCAAAGGTTCACGAAGATTACAACAACAACGTAATGACATTGCTCGAAAGCGATAAGGTTGTATATGTAATTTCAACTTCTGCAAAAGGACGCGACCCGGTAGCCGAAAGTGTAAAGCTTCGTCGTCTGGCTGTAGAGCGCGATATTGATTGCCTTACTGCAATTGATACAGCAAATGTACTAGCCGATTGTCTTGCAAGTCCTTACAGTCTTGAAAATGCAAGTCTTGTTGATATAAATCATATGTGTGTAAGGCCGCTGGCGGCCGGTGTTAAATAGCAAACCGTTAAAAAAATTGCGAAAGCAATTTTTAGGTTTACCTTTAAGTAAAAAAGGGAGGATATTTTTATGGCAAAATTTATTTTTGTAACAGGTGGTGTTGTTAGTGGACTTGGTAAAGGAATTACCGCTGCTTCACTCGGACGTCTTCTTAAATGCAGGGGACTCAAAATTGCCAGTCAAAAGCTTGACCCATACATGAACGTCGATCCTGGTACCATGAGTCCTTTCCAGCACGGTGAAGTTTTTGTAACAGATGATGGAGCCGAAACAGATCTTGATCTTGGCCACTACGAACGCTTTATTGACGAAAATCTTACAAAATATTCAAACATGACAAGCGGTCGTGTTTACTGGAACGTTTTGAACAAGGAACGTCAGGGTGAATATCTTGGTCAGACTGTTCAGATTATTCCTCATGTTACAAACGAAATAAAAGATTTTGTCCTTAAAAATGCCGAAGTTTCCGGTGCCGATGTAAGCATTGTAGAAGTTGGTGGAACAATCGGTGATATTGAAAGCCAGCCGTTTCTTGAAGCAATCCGTCAGCTTGCCCTTGAAGTTGGCCGCCGCAATTGTCTTTTTATTCACGTTTGTCTTGTTCCGTATATCAGTGGTTCCGATGAATATAAATCTAAGCCGACTCAGCACTCTGTAAAAGAGCTCATGGCAGTTGGAATTCATCCTGATATTATTGTTGCACGCTGCGATAAAGATATTCCTGAAGATATCCGTAAAAAGATTTCGCTTTTCTGTAACGTTGGCGAAGACTGTGTAATCAACAACACAACCTGTAAGAGTCTTTACGAAGTTCCGCTCATGCTTCATGCCCAGAATATGGATGATGTTGTATGCCGCGACCTTGGTCTTGAAACACGCGCCGATAATCAGCTGCTTGCAGACTGGTCAAAAATGGTTGAAACAATTCACGCGCGTCAGGGAGAAGTTCAGATAGCACTTGTCGGTAAATATGTAAAGCTGCACGACTCATACCTCAGCATTATTGAATCGCTGAACCATGCGTCATTTGTTGTTGGTAAAAATGTAAAAATCAAATGGGTAGATTCCGACAGCGTAACAGATGAAACTGCAGAATCTATTTTTTCAGACTGTGCAGGAATCATTCTTCCGGGAGGCTTTGGTCAACGTGGAATTGAAGGCATGATTTCTTCCTGCCGATTTGCCCGAACTCATAAGCTTCCATATTTTGGAATTTGTCTTGGAATGCAGATTGCCGTAATTGAGTTTGCAAGAAGTGTGCTTGGATATGCCGATGCTAATTCCCGCGAATTTGACGAAATGTGCGAACATCCTGTAATAGACTTAATGAAGGATCAGGAGGGTGTTATAAAAGGCGGAACAATGAGGCTTGGAAGTTATCCATGTAAAGTAACTGATGGAACAATTTTGAAGAAAGCCTATAACGCAGAACTAATTGAAGAACGTCACCGTCACCGCTATGAGTTCAACAACGATTACCGCGAACAGATGAAAGCAGCAGGTCTTGTAATAAGCGGGACTAGTCCGGACGGAACTCTTGTTGAAGCAGTTGAAGTTGAAGATCATTTTCATATAGGAGTTCAGTTCCATCCTGAATTCAAGAGCCGCCCTAATAATGCTGGTCCGCTTTTTGTTGAGTTCTTGAAAGCGTGTTCTGAGTAAGTTATCCGAATTGATATTTTATCATCAATTTGCAATAATACAAAAAAAGAGGTAAATATGTACACAGTAAATGATGTTTTGGGGTATGTTCAGGAAGAAGATGTAAAATTTGTTCGTCTTGCGTTTTTTGATTTGCACGGTGTTCAAAAAAATATTTCGATTATGGCAGGTCAGCTTGAAAGCGCTTTTAAAAACGGTGTAAGTTTTGATGCTTCTGCAATTTATGGTTTTGAAACTCCAGAAAAATCGGACCTGTTTCTGCACCCGGATCCTACAACTGTTGCAATTCTTCCGTGGAGACCTAATACAGGAAAAGTAGTACGAATGTTCTGTACAATTTCTCATCCGGACGGAACTCCATACAAAAAAGACTGCCGTACTCTGCTTTCAAATGCAGTAAAAAAAGCACGCGAAGATTTTGGAATGGAATTCCGCTTTGGTACCGAGATTGAATTTTACCTCTTCAAACTCGATGAAAAAGGCGAACCAACAAAAATTCCTTTTGATAATGCAAGTTACATGGATATTGCTCCAGAAGATAAAGGCGAAAACATCCGCCGCGAAATCTGTTTTACTTTGGAACAGATGGGCATTCAGCCGGAAGCAAGTCACCACGAAGAAGGCCCGGGCCAGAATGAAATTGACTTTCACTACTCCGACGCACTCACTGCTGCCGACAACGCCGAAACATTTAAATGGATTGTACGAACCCGTGCTGCAAGTGCAGGCCTTTTTGCAGACTTTTCTCCAAAGCCAATTTCCGATCAGGCAGGAAGCGGCTTTCATATTAATATTTCAATTTCAGATGCTTCAAAACAACGCAATATGCTTGCAGGCATCTTAAAGCATGCAGAAGAACTTACCTACTACATGAACTGCACAGAAGAATCTTACGACAGACTTGGTTCATGCAAAGCACCAAAATATATTGCCTGGGGTCGCGAAAACCGTTCAACCTTTATTCGTGTTCCGGCAATTACAAATGATGATGCAAGCCGTATAGAAATCCGAACCCCAGACAGCGAATGTAATCCATATATAGTTTTCACTCTTTTAATTTATGCAGCCCTTGATGGAATTAAAAACAATCTTGAGCCGCCGGAAGATGTAAAGGAAAATCTCTTTGATACTCAAATAAAAGCCAGCACTCTTCCTGATACTCTGGATTCAGCACGCGAAATTGCACAAAAAAGCTCATTCATAAAGGAAGCCCTTGGATTCTAAAAAATGACAGAAGACTCTCACAGCGTTTTAGTTGTAACAAAAGATTCAAAGCTTTCTCAAAACATGAGCGCTATGCTTATACCTCCGCTCTTTGAAACAGACGTATTGAGTGATTTTAACGAAGCCCGACGCCGTGTTTCAGAGCGCACCTACAACATTATTCTTGTAGATTATGCCGAAGGTGAAGGCTCAGACTTTGCAACCGATGCTTCTGAAGGACTCAGCACAATCCTGCTTTTGACACCGCCTTCTCTTTTTGAAGAAGTAAGCTATCGTGTAGAAGGCTATGGAATTATTGCAATTACAAATCCGTTTGACCAGTTTTATTTTTATAACATGATAAAAGCAGCAATTGCCGTTCAGTATAAGGTTCAGGTACTTTCGAGCCAGACCACAAAACTCAAAGTAAAAATGGAAGAAATCAAACAGGTAAACCGCGCCAAAATGCTTTTAATGCAGAACATGAGCATGACCGAACCAGAAGCACACCGCTACATAGAAAAAGAAGCAATGGACAGCGGCCTTAAGAAGACTGCTGTTGCAGAAAAAATTATCAGAACTTATGGCTAAGCCTTAAACAGGATATTCGCCGTTAAAACAACCCTTACAGAATGCATCTGCTCCAAGTGCCTCAATCATTCCTTCAAGCGAAATAAAAGCAAGGGAATCTGCACCAATTTCGGCACGAATAGCTTCAAGCTCATGTGAACTTGAAATGAGTTCTGCTTTACTTGGAGTATCAATTCCTAAATGGCACGGAAACTTTACAGGCGGCGATGAAACTCTAAAATGAACTTCACGAGCACCTGCCCTTCTTAAAATTTGAACAAGACGACGACTTGTTGTTCCTCGCACGATTGAATCATCAATTACAATAACGCGTTTTCCTTCAAGGTCGCTTTTAATAGCATTGAGTTTTACAAAAACCATTGCTTCTCGTTCTGCCTGTGTTGGTGCAATAAAGGTTCGCCCGATATATTTATTTTTTATGATTCCCATTCCGTACGGCACACCACTTGCTCTTGCATAACCAAGGGCTGCTCCAATTCCACTGTCCGGAACACCAATTACAACATCGGCATCTACAGCAGCTTCGCGGGCAAGCACTTCTCCCATTTTATAGCGTGCCTCCTGTACAGAAATACCGTCTATTACAGAATCAGGGCGTGCAAAATAAACATATTCAAAAATGCAGGTTCGTTTTTTGTCCTGTGTATATTTTATAGAACGAAGTCCGTCCCTGTTTATAATCACCATTTCGCCAGGTTCTACATCACGAATAAACTGACCGTTTACCGCATCAATTGCACAAGACTCCGAAGCAAGAATATAAGATGCCCCTTCTATAGTTCCAAGACACAACGGCCTGATTCCATTAGGATCCCTTACTCCTATCAAAAGTTTTTCAGTCATTATTGTTAAAGCAAACGAACCCTTAATCTGAAGTGTCGTCTGCTTTACGGCTTCTATGAATCTTCGCTGAGTTTCTGCCTCGTTTGAAGTTGAATTATCTGTAGTTCCAAGATGACCGCCGTTTTCAATATATTTTCTTACAATAAGTTTTAAGATAACTTCACTGTCGCTGGTGCTCGAAAAAGTACTTCCGTAATCTTCAAGCATTTCGCGCATTTTTGTATGGTTCACAAGCTGACCATTATGAGCAAGTGCAATAGAACCATTCTTAAAGGAATTCAAAAAAGGCTGTGCATTTTCAATAGTGCGTCCACCTGCAGTTGCATAACGGACATGACCTACTGCAATGTTTCCGTCAAGCTTTTCAAAATGATTCTGTTCAAAAGCATCACTCACAAGTCCTGTGCTTTTATGAAGTTTGATTTTTGTTCCGTCGCTTACAGCAATACCGGCACTTTCCTGGCCACGATGCTGTAAGCTTGTCAATGCAAAATACGAAAGACGAGCCGCATTGTCATCTCCAAAAATTCCTACAACTCCGCACTCGTCGTGAAATTTATCTTCACACATTTTATTGAGCCTCGCCCATCAGATAATCATCAATTTCTTTTGCACATTCACGGCCTTCGGCAATTGCCCACACAACCAGCGACTGACCACGATGCATATCTCCTGCCGTAAAGATTTTTGGATTGTTTGTTTCTTGAACTGTTCCTCGTGGTCCCAGCTCAACACCAAATGCATTTGCAGTATATTCTTCGCAGCCAACAAAACCGGCAGCAACAAGAAGAAGATCACAAGGAAGAGTCTTTTCTGTACCGGCGCGTTCAACAAGCTGGCGTTTTCCGTCGATTGTCTGGAATTCAACTTCTATTGTTTTAACTGCAGTAATGTGACCGTTTTCGCTTATCACTTCTTTTACAGTTGTTTCATAAATGCGAGGATCGTGTCCAAATTTTGCAATCGATTCTTCTGCACCGTAATCAACCTTTAAGGTTTTAGGCCACTCAGGCCATGGATTATCTTTAGCGCGTTCAACAGGAGGACAAGGCATCATTTCTATCTGGGTAACACTTGCAGCACCAAGACGAATTGAACTTCCACAGCAGTCGTTTCCTGTGTCCCCACCTCCAACTATAATTACATTCTTTCCTTCAACTTCAATTCCATAACGCTCACTAAGCATTTGTGCAATCTGACCATTTGTAGGCTGCATGCTTATTTTATCAAGAGCTTCGCTTGTAGAAATTACGCACTTTGTTACACGTGTAAGAAAATCTACTGCAAATAAAACTCCCTTTGTATCTATACCTGCAGCATTAAGTGGACGGGCTTTTTTTGCACCACAGCAAAGTGCAACAGCATCAAACTCATTCAAAATATGATCTGCAGAAGCACCGCGACCTACATCGGCATTAAAAACAAACTCAACACCTTCTGCTTTCATAAGTTGTACTCGGCGTTCAATTATATTTTTTTCAAGCTTCATATTTGGAATACCGTACATCAAAAGTCCGCCTGCTTTGTCTTCGCGTTCAAAAATAGTAACGTTATGACCACGGCGATTAAGCCAGTCTGCAACTGCAAGTCCACTTGGACCGGAACCAATTACAGCAACTTTTTTACCGGAACGCTTTGCCGGAATCTGAGGTTTCATGTAGCCTGTTTCAAAAGCTTTTTCTATAATAAAGAGTTCATTGTCGTGAACTGTGACAGGTCCCTCGCCAACAACAGGGCTTCCGCAGTTACATGCCTTTTCACAAAGTGCCGGGCACACACGACCTGTAAATTCAGGGAAGCTTGAAGTCTTCAAAAGTCGCCAGGCAGCCATATCAAACTGACCGTTAAAAAGCGCATCGTTCCATTCAGGAATAAAATTATGGAGCGGACAACCTGTTACCATTCCCTTAAGTTTGAGCGCTGAACCACACATAGGCACACCGCAATTCATACAGCGTGCAGCCTGTTCACGGCGAGCTTTTTCATCAAGCTTTGGATGAAACTCCTTAAAGTTTGTAAGTCGTTCCAGCGGAGGAACATTTCCATTTTCAACTCTTTTATAATCCATAAATCCTGTTGGTTTGCTCATTTTCTGTTCCTCCTATGCTGTACACTTTCTGAATGCATCTAGTACTGCTTCATCGTATTGCTTACCGGCTGCTTCTTCTGCGTATATTTCTGTCATTATCTTAAGATAGTCATTTGGAATGATTTTCTTAAAACAGGTTTTGTAATGTGCCCAGTCTGCAAGGATTTCTTTTGCACGTTCACTGCCTGTTTCTGCTGCATGCTGTTCGATGAGGGAATGTAGAAGCTCTTCGTCGTCCGCACCGCGTAGCGTTGTTGTTTCATCATCAAGCGCGTATACCTTTACAAGCTCATGGTTCAGTCGTTTGTATAAGTCGTGATTTTCATCAAGAACATATGCAACACCACCGCTCATACCGGCACACAAGTTTTTACCAGTTCCACCAAGAATAACTGCAGTCCCGCCTGTCATATATTCAAGCCCGTGATCACCGCAGCCTTCTGCAACAACTGTAGCACCCGAGTTACGAACACAGAAGCGCTCCCCTGCAACACCATTTATAAAGGCAGTTCCGCTGGTAGCTCCAAAAAGTGCTACGTTTCCTACTATGATATTTGATGCAGCATCTCCGTCAAAACCGGCCGGCTTTTTAATTACAAGCTTTCCACCGCTAAGACCTTTTCCAAATGCATCGTTTGCGTCTCCTGTAAGGCGGAGTGTAAGTCCCTTTGGAATAAAGGCGCCAAAGCTCTGACCTGCTCCACCGGCAAAGTTTACGCAGAATGTATCATCGGCAAGTGTGTTTCCGAATTTCTTCTGGATTTCGCTTCCAAGAATTGTACCAACTGTACGGTCTGTGGATTGGATTGGGATAAGAGATTCCCGGGTCAAGTCCGAGAATGACACATCTGATGATTTTTCAAAATCCGGAACCAGTTTTGCAAGGTCAATTGTCTTTTCAAGTTTGAAATCAAACAGTGAACGATCGGCTTTCCAGCTGTCCTGCCCTTCGACAGGCTCAGGGACCACTTTGGCCAAAACTCTGCTCATATCAACAAGGCCTGCTCTCTTGAAGCCCTGCTTATCTTTAAGCTTAAGTAAATCAGTTCTTCCGCAAAGCTCTTCTACTGAACGAACTCCAAGCTTTGCCATAATTTCGCGCATTTCCTGAGCAATGAACTTCATAAAGTTTTCTACATATTCAGGCTTACCAGGGAACTTTGCACGAAGCTTTTCATTCTGGGTTGCAACACCAAACGGACAAGTATCAAGCTGGCATACGCGCATCATTGAACAGCCCATTGCAATAAGAGGAGCGGTTGCAAAACCAAATTCTTCTGCACCAAGAAGTGCTGCAATTACAACATCGCGGCCACTCATAAGTTTACCGTCTGTTTCTATTACTACACGTCCACGCAAGCCGTTTTGAATCAAAGTCTGATGAGTTTCGGCAAGACCAAGTTCCCAAGGAAGCCCGGCATGATGAATAGATGAAATTGGAGCGGCACCAGTACCACCATCGTGACCACTAATCAAAATTACCTGAGCACCAGCTTTTGCAACACCTGCGGCAATTGTACCAACACCAGCTTCACTAACAAGCTTTACGCTGATGCGGGCAGCGCGGTTTGCATTTTTTAAATCGTAAATAAGCTGAGCCAAATCTTCAATAGAATAAATATCATGATGTGGTGGCGGCGAAATAAGTGCTACACCCGGAGTTGCATAACGAGTTTTTGCAATCCAAGGATAAACTTTTTTACCGGGAAGATGTCCGCCTTCTCCAGGCTTTGCTCCCTGTGCCATTTTAATCTGTATTTCTGTTGCACTGAGCAGGTATTCTTCTGTAACGCCAAAGCGTCCGCTTGCAACCTGCTTGATTGCGCTGTTATATTCTGTTCCAAGTCGTTCAGGTTTTTCACCACCTTCACCACTGTTTGATTTTCCGTGCAAATGGTTCATTGCAGCAGCCATACATTTATGGGCTTCTTCGCTGATTGAACCGTAAGACATAGCCCCGGTCTTAAAGCGCTTTACAATTTCATCAACACTTTCTACTTCATCAATTGAAATACCACCGTCTTTTGCAAAATCAAAATCAAGCATGGCACGTAATGTGTGCGGATGATCGTTAGAATCAACTAACGCAGTATATTCCTTAAAGCGGGCATAATCTCCGTTTCTGGTTGACTGCTGCAAAGCAACGATAGTATCTGGATTATAAAGATGACTTTCGGCAGTTGGTCCCATGCGAAGCTTATGATTTCCTACAGAATCAAGATGCTGATTTACTGTAAGACCATTTGGATCAAAGCCCTGTGCATGATGATAGCGTACATCTTCTTCAATTTCCTTAAGCCCTACTCCACCAACGCGGCTTACTGTATTTGTAAAGTATTTTTCTACAACATCCTGAGCAATACCAACTGCTTCAAAAATCTGTGCAGACTGGTAAGACTGAATTGTACTGATTCCCATCTTAGCAGCAATCTTTACAATTCCGTTTATGATTGCCTTGTTGTAATCGTCAATTGCTGTGTGATAATCCTTATCCAGAAGCTTCTGATCAATAAGTTCTGCAATTGCTTCATGTGCAAGATAAGGGTTTATTGCACGTGCCCCGTAACCAAGACACATTGCAGCCTGATGAACATCGCGAACTTCGGCAGTTTCAAGAATTACAGAAACAGCAGTACGCTTTTTTGTTCTGATAAGGTACTGTTCAACAGCACTTGTTGCAAGAATTGCAGGAATAGCAGCATGAGTTTCATCAACACCTCGGTCGCTTAAAATGATGATGTTGTAGCCTTCGGTGTAGGCGGCATCAATCTGAGCGAACAGGTCGTCTAAGGCTGCTTCAAGATTTGATTCAAAAAGAATCGAAAGTGTCTTTGCCTTAAGGCCATTTGAATTGAGTGCTGCAATTTTAATAAGGTCTGTACCTGTCAAAATCGGATTATTAATTTCGAGCACGCGGCAGTTTTTGGCAGCAGGCTCTAAAATATTTCCGTCTTTACCTACATAAACTGTTGTATCTGTTACAATCTTTTCGCGTAAACTGTCGATTGGAGGGTTTGTTACCTGTGCAAACAACTGCTTAAAATAACTGAACAGGCTCTGATGTTTTTCGCTCATTACGGCAAGCGGAGTATCTACACCCATACTTGCAGTTGGTTCAACACCATTTTTGGCCATTGGCAAAATCATTTCATTTACATCTTCATAATTCCAGCCAAAGGCACGGTACAAAATATTGCGTTCTTCAAGAGTGTGAACAGGAATCTTTTTATTTGGAATCTTAAGGTCGGCAAGATGAACAAGATTCATATCAAGCCATTCGCCGTAAGGATACTGCTTTGCATATTCATTTTTACATTCTTCATCGCTGATAATTTTTTTCTGAACAGTATCAACAAGAAGGATTCGTCCTGGCTGCAGGCGCGATTTGATTTTTATGTTTTCTTCAGGAATATCAAGAACACCAACCTCGCTACTCAAAACAAGCATGCCGTCTTTTGTGATGTAATAGCGGCTAGGGCGGAGTCCGTTACGGTCAAGTGTAGCACCAAGAAGATCACCATCGCTAAAAAGGATTGCGGCAGGACCATCCCAGCTTTCCATCATGGTTGCCCAATAGTGATAGAAATCTTTTTTAAGAACTGGCATGTTGTCGTCGTGCTTCCAAGGTTCCGGAATACACATCATAACTGCAAGTGGAAGAGGTACACCGTTCATCAAAAGGAATTCAAGAGTGTTATCAAGCATTGCAGAGTCTGAACCTGTTGTATCTACAGCAGGAAGAATTTTTGACATATCACTGTCTGATATTTTTGTAGAATGAATTGTTTCTTCGCGGGCAAGCATACGGTCAACGTTTCCGCGGATTGTATTGATTTCGCCGTTGTGTGCAATAAAACGGTTTGGATGAGCGCGCTGCCAGCTAGGCTGAGTATTTGTAGAAAAGCGCGAATGCACAATTGCAAGTGCCGATTTATATTCTTCTGACTGAAGGTCCTTGTAGAAAGTACGAAGCTCATGAACAAGGAACATTCCCTTATAAACGATTGTTCTGCTGCTCAAAGAACAAACATAAGTTTTACCAGCTCCTTTTTCAAACTCCCTTCTTAAAATATAAAGCTTCCTGTCAAACTCCAGCCCTTTCTCACAATCCTTAGGCTTTTCAATAAATGCCTGCCAGATACTTGGCATACAGTCGCGTGCTTTTTTACCAAGCACATCTGCATTTACAGGAACCTCACGCCAGCCCAAAAGCTTAAGCCCTTCTGCCGTACAGCATTTTTCAAAGCGGGCTTTCTCAGAACTTGTGGTCTCCGAGCCTGTCGAAGGGAAGAAAAACTGTCCTATACCATATTCACGTTCACCAAGGCTTCCAACAAGGTTGGCGGCTGCCTCTTTATAAAAATCGTGGCTGATTTGAACAAGAATACCAACACCATCTCCTGTTTCGCCGGAAGCATCTTTACCGGCACGATGCTCCAGTTTTTCTACAATGCTAAGCGCATTATCAACAATTTTGTGCGACTTACTTCCATCAATGTTTACTACTGCTCCAATTCCGCAATTGTCATGTTCAAAACCAGGTTCATAAAGTGTTTTCATCTTTCTGCTCCAAAAAAAAAGAGGCCGTAGACAGAATTTCGCAAAAACGAAATTATATCTACGACCTCTTTGCCGTTTATTTCTTTAATAATAATGAATTTTTACAGAATAAGTCAAGTATTTTCTATTAAATAAAATTAGTCCAAAGGTGTTGTTCTTTTTCCGGCAATCCGAACTTTTCTTTACCAAGCGCAATTGATTTAATCAAAAAGCTCATATTTCGGGCAAGAACTCGCAGAACCTGCATACCTTCTTCATCCTGAACAGCTTCTCCCGGAGCACCTCCGTGGATATTGTTCCAGTACTGGCTTGTTGCAACAGACATTCCGCTTATTGTGAAAAACTTGTTCAGCACATCAAAAGAGGCAGTTGTTCCTCCGCGTCGTGCACAGACAAATCCGGCACCTACCTTCATTGTTTTGTCAAAATGGCTGCTGTAAAAAAGGCGCTGCAAAAAGGCCTGAACTGTTGCATTCGGGGCGGCGTAATAAACAGGCGTTCCTACTACAAGTCCGTCGGCTGCTTCAAACTTGGCGGCAAATTCATTTACTTCATCATCAAAAACACAGTGGCCTTTCTTACTGCACTGATTGCATGCAATACATCCGCGGATATCCTTGTTGCCGATATTGTAAATTTCTGTTTCTATACCCTGTTCGTTGAAAATCTTCTGCATTTCTTCCAGCCCCAGCAGTGTATTGCTTTTTGGGCGGGGGCTACCGTTTACTAAAAGTACTTTCATAAAAGTATCCTCCAAATTATTTATTTATAAAAAACATAACCGTTGTAATAATAATTTTTGAAAAGTTTGCGTTCAGTATTGTATTTGTATTCAATGCGTTTAAAACAAAAGGCAATTTCATCATCGGGAATATACCACAAAGGCTCATCTTCACTTACATTCTGATCAATCGTAAAGAAAAATTCCTCAAGACAATATTTTTTACCTGTTTTTGAGTAGAATACAATTTCCGGCATTTCTCTTGAGTATTCAACATATTCCCCATTCTTGTATTCACTAGACCATTTACTGTCTGTAATCTCGCTAAATTCCTTGTAGGGTTCAATATTTAATATTTTATCATAAAAAGATTTTTCAAATTCAAGAATCTTCTCATCTGCACGTGTTGTCTTAATTCCAAAAACTTCTTCAAAATAAAGATATTCTGTGTGCTTCTGTCCATCGTCATCATATTCAACTTTAGTAGCCCACTCAGGCTGCGGAAGATCACTTGTCCATAATATATATCTATATGCTGAATAAAGTGCTGCACGGTCATCATCAGAAATTGCAGCTTCCAAAGCATCCGGATCATAAAGTTTTAAGGTATCTGTTTCTTCATCATAAATATCATATTTATTCATTACCTTAACCATTCTTGAAAACTGACTTTTATGTGCCATATTAATCAGATTAAACGGAGTAACGCTATCATAAAGAACAATTGCCGTCAAAGCAATTATTGCCCAGTTTACATACTTTCCTTTTTTGATGAACGTAAGAGTGATTGTGATAATAGAAAAAATGATAAACAGCAGACTTGAATAGCGATACCCTGTAAAGCCGTAAGCATTCACGCGGATAAAGTATGCATAAATCTGAATCAAAATAAGCGGAATAAAAACAAACGCCCCAAACTTATAGAAAAATTTGATGACAGGAAGCTCGTCATATTCACGCAGAATAAAATAGAACACAATATAAAAACACGATGCAAAAGAAACAAACCAGTTAATCTGTCCGTTTGGAAGCTTAAAGAGGAAAAGTGCCTTCAAAAGGTAAATGTACAAAATCAGAATAAGAACAGCAAAAACCGGGAACAAAATATAAAGTGTAATTACCTTAAATGCCTTGCCGGAACTTTCATCTTCACGTCTGTGGAAAAGATAATAGGTAAAAGTATTCACGCCAAAGATAAAAGCACAGAAAAAGCAACTGCATTCATAAACATCATTATTATCAGTATTTAAAATCAGATTCTGAACTGCATAAACTAAAAGCAAAAGTCCGCCCATAAAAACAAGTGTCATAAAGGAACAGAAAAGTGCATGCTTAAATACAAGCGAAAAATATGTGCGTGAATTTCCTTTTGGAATAAAAAGATAAAGAGTAATCAGAACAGCAGCAAAAAGGATTCCATAATAATAAAGAGAGCTGTAAACAGAATTACCAAAGCCCCGATGCGAGAAAAATCCCAGAAGCGCTCCGGCAACGGCTATCCCGCTTTGAATAAGATATTTTTTAAGAGCAGTGATTTTTTGTGTGAGCAAAGTTGCAGGCATTGCAAAAACAGCAGCCATGAAAAATGCCAGATACAAATCTTCCCATACTGAAACATTTTTTCCGTATTCATACAGCCTGCAAACATCTACACAAGCAAAAACAAAAGCTATGAAAGTAGAAATAAAAATGACTTTAGTTGCAGCAATATGTGCAACAGCCTCTGCCAACGTTTCTTTAATTTTTGTTTTAATAATCGAAAACTTTCCCATAACTTAATTATAAATGCAAGAGGAACAAAAGTCACCCTAAAAGTAACCAAAGTTACCATTGCTATATGAAAAAAACGGGCCTATATTAAGTATAGATTCCGAAACAAGTTCGGAATGACGTCATCCTGAACTTGTTTCAGGATCTCACTTTCAGGAGGTATGCAATGGACAGTATTATTCAAGTTCTAAGCAATAATCTGCCGTGGGTTTGGGTAGCAGTCACTATCATCTGTGTAGTGATTGAATCGCTCACCCTGTCGCTTACTACCATCTGGTTTGGAATCAGCTCGTTTGTGCTTGTTTTTCTTGCATTCACGCCGCTGCCTTTTGTTGCGCAGGTATTCATTTTTGTTGCCCTTGCCCTGGTCCTGCTTATTTTTACACGACCCGTTGTAAAGAAAAAGCTTAGTCAGAAGCAGATTGCAACAAACTATGAGCGCATAATCGGGCAGATTGCCGTAGTTACAAAGAAAATCACTGCACTCGATAAAGGAGCTGTCAAAATCAATGGTATGGAATGGACTGCAGCCGTAAAAGAGGACCTTGTCCTTGAAAAAGGCAGCAAGTGCATTATAGAAGAAATTGCCGGCGTTACGGCTTATGTTAAGGAGATTTAAATGATTTGGATTTTAATTGCAGTTATTGTTTTGTTTCTGGTTCTGATTATTACAAACATCAGAATTGTTCCTCAGTCAGATGCTTATGTAATTGAGCGTCTTGGTGCCTACCACAAAACCTGGAATGTAGGCCTTCATGTAAAAATGCCTCTCATTGACCGCATTGGTAAAAAGGTTTCTCTTAAGGAAAAAGTTTTTGACTTTCCGCCACAGCCTGTAATTACAAAAGATAACGTAACAATGATGATTGATACCGTTGTTTACTTTCAGATTACAGATCCAAAGCTCTATACCTACGGTGTAGAAAAGCCAATCAACGCTCTGGAAAATCTTTCTGCTACAACCTTGCGTAACATTATTGGTGAACTTGAACTTGATGAATCTCTTACAAGCCGCGATGTTATCAATACAAAGATGCGTTCTATTCTTGATGAAGCAACCGACCCATGGGGAATTAAGGTAAACCGTGTAGAGGTTAAGAACATTGAACCTCCACAGGCAATCCGCGAAGCCATGGAAAAACAGATGAAAGCAGAACGCGAACGCCGTGAACAGATTCTTATTGCCGAAGGTCACAAGCAGTCTGCAATTCTTGAAGCAGAAGGACAGAAGCAGGCAATGATTCTTCAGGCCGAAGCTCAGAAGGAATCTGCAATCCAGAAGGCAAAGGGTGAAGCCGAAGCTATCCGCGAAGTTCAGCAGGCAAAAGCCGAAGGTCTTAAAATGCTCAAGGATGCCGGAATGGACAACGCCGTTCTTAAGCTCCGCAGCCTCGAAGCCTTTGAAAAAGCCGCCGACGGTCAGGCAACAAAGATTATTGTTCCGTCAGATTTACAGAGTCTTGCAGGTGTTGTAACAAGCATAAGCGAGATTGCTAAGAAGTAGGTTATGTAAATGAAAAAGAGTCTGTTAGTTTTATTACTTTTATTACCGCTTGCTTTGGGTCTTACAGCCTGCAAAAGCAGCCAGGTAGAAGAAGTTACTCCAAAGGATTTGTATTACGACATTGAACGGATACAGATTGACATGAAAACTTCTATACTCAGGGATATTTATGATCCCCAGCCCTTTGAAGAGCTTAAGGCCCAGATAATGGAAGGTAAAATTAACAGACTTGAATGTATTTTCAAAATCCGGGAAATTCTTAATAATTACAAATGTGTACATCTTTCTTTAGTCCCGGATGATTACAATGATTTATATGGAAAAATTGTTCCCTTTCATTTTTACTGCTTCGGGAACGATTATCATGTCTATTATACCCTGGAAAAATATAAAGAATATCTTGGCTGGAAGCTTGTAGAAATTGGCGGAGTTAATGTAGAAGAAGTCTGCAACATCCTTGCCCAAACATCGGTTTTTCCTTTTGAAACAGCCAGTGGGGCAAAATATTGTTTAGAAAATGGAATAAGTTATCTTTCTTTAGAGGCCGGTGGACTTATTCAAAAGAAGGGGCAGATCAGTCTGACTCTGGAAAATCTGCATGGTATAAGAAAAACTGTTTTATGCAAGCCTTTTACACCCACACAAAAAACAAAGTGGTATGGACTAGCTCCTCTAAAGTATAATGAATTTAATGTTCACAATGACAGAAACACTCCTTTTAAAATAAAAACAAACCCGGATAAAAAAACAATTTATATGCAGTACAACAACTGCGAAGATGATTATGAATATTCTCTGGCAACCTGGTTTTCTGAAATGCTGGCAGAACTCCAAACCGGCAGTTATGATACTATTGTCTTTGATTTGCGTTATAATCCCGGCGGAGAAATATCTTCAGAAATAAGTCTAAATTCTCTTCTTTTCAGAAACAAGGAAGAACTGAATAAATATAACCTTGCCATTATCATAACCGGAAGAACCTATTCCTGTGCCTGTATGTTTTTAAATGATTTTATAAGAAATTATCCCCAGGTAAAAATTTTTGGAGAAGAAACAGGTCAGGCTGTATTTAATTACACTAATATTAATCCAAATAATTATCTGAAAAAACTTAACTGTTATTTTTCTTTTCCAATGCAGCTTGATGAAGTTCCTGAACTTTACAAACGCGCCCAGGAAGTAACACATACAGATGTACATTGCGGAACCTTCCCCGATGTCCCGGCCGGCGAATCATTCAAAGACTGGCTCTACGGCGAAGATGCAATTTACAATACAATTTATGATTATTTCAATTAAGCCGTGTCATTGTCGGGCTTGACCCGACAATCTCCTATAGGTAACATAAAGTTATGATGTTTAAGAAACTAATGGACAAACCCTTTCGTCTCATGTCAATTGTGGGGATCGTGTATATTGTCCTCATGCTGCTGCTCAATATCCTTACAGATTTTTCTTATGAGCTGAGCATAATGCCTTATTCAAAAATTGTTTCTTATTCTGCTCATGGAACGGCCCTGATTCTCTGTCTGCTAACCCTCTGCTTTTACAACAAACATCTTCTTTATTATGCAGCTCTTGAGCTCCTCATTTTTTCAAATCTTTATACAGGCCGTATCTACACTTCCCTCTTCTTAACTTCAATACTCTTCATTCTTATGATGTTGGAAAATCGTCTGCTTGCAAAGCGTCGCCTTATAATTTACATTGTGCTCGAGGTTGCCAAGCTCGCACTTGTTGTTCCTTACGGTGTAAAAACCTTTTTTGAATATGGAGGAATCGTACTTTTTTCCCTTGCAACAATCGGCTGCATAAACCTGCTCTTCCGTCATGCCTACGACAAAAAGGATAGCAGTGGTATAAACCTGGATGACTACAGACTTTCGGACCGCCAGAAAAACTGCATAAAAGAAATTGTAGTAAACAATACAACAATCAAGGCTCTGGCAATAGACTATAATGTAAGCGAAAGCGCAATTAAAAAAGACCTTTCACACATTTACACAGTACTGGGAATTACCGGTAAGGCAGACTTAAAGGCCCTCTTTATAGGATACGAATTTAAATAATGAAAAAACTGATATTATTTTCCCTGCTTACATTTCTGGGAGTCACTTTTCTGAATGCCGAGCAGCCGGCCCTTACTAAAATCGGTACTTACAAATGCGGCCGCCAGCCCAAGCAGGTATTATTTTCGCCCGACAGTAAATATATCATAATGCCGCTTTTAGACGATACAGGCTTTGACATATTCAGCGTTCAGGAAAAGAAAATCATAAAAAGAATTAATCCTCCAAACTCAGCAAAGGTTGGTTTTGCAGAAGGACTTTTTATTCCGGCAAAAGGAGTTTTTCTTGTTTCGCAGATGACAACCGCAAATATTTATGAATACACTTACCCCGGTTTTGAATACAAGCGTACAATTCCTACAACAGGAAACTGGTCAAAGTTCATTGCCTTCAGCAGTCAGAACCAGCTGCTCGCCGTATCTAACTGGGTTTCAAATGATGTTTCAATAATCGATTACAAAACAGGAGAATGCCTCAGAAAAATTACTACAGGCGCCGCTCCCCGAGGCTTATATTTTATAGAAAACGGAAAATCAATTATAAGCCTTTCCTTTGATGCAGGCCTCATAGAAAAGTTCGAAGTTCAATCAGGCAAACGGCTCAATTTTGTAAAAATAGACAACGCCGCCATGCGCCACATAGTTTTGAATGACACTCAGACAAAAGCTTATGTTTCCGACATGTACCACAGGCTTGTTTACGAAGTAGACCTGACAACCTTTACGATTACCGCAAAAACACAGGTTTTCAACAACCCCAACACAATCAAGCTTTATAATGACAGATGGCTTTTTGTTTCGTCCCGGGGCCCTAACAATAAAGAAGACTACACCAAACGGAGCCCGGAAAATGGAAAAATTCAGGTTATAGACACTCAGACAATGGAAGTTGTCATTTCCTTCGAAGGAGGCAACCAGCCTACCGGACTGGACATAAGCCCCGACGGAAAATACCTCTGCTTTTCAAATTTCCAGGACCAGAATATAGAGCTTTACGAAATCAAATAAGGCCTGCTTATAAATACTTTGTCTGATATTCTTCTATAGGAATTGGCTTACTGTAATAATAGCCCTGAATAATTTCGCAGCCAAAAGTTCGCAGTCTGTCAACCTGATCTTTACTTTCGGCTCCTTCTGCAAGACAGGCAAAGCCCAGCTCTTTTGCAAGTGAAATTATATGGCTTAGTACAATCATATCTTCTTCGCGTTCATCTTTAGTGGTAATTGTATCTACAAAGCTTTTGTCAATTTTCAAGGTATCAATAGGCATTTTTGTCAAAAGCGAAAGTGAAGAATAGCCTGTTCCAAAGTCATCCATAGAAATTTTAAAACCCTTATCCTTGAGCTCATTAAGAACGCTGAACATATGCTCCATATTGTCATAGGTTGCACTTTCGGTAAGTTCAAAATCAATAAGAGAATGGTCAACGCCATAAGAATCAACAATAGCAACCAGATTTTCAATAAGGTTTTCATCATAAAGACGGCTGCGCGAAAGATTTACAGAAACAGGATAAAGAGGCTTACCCTCCTTCTTCCAGGCGGCAAGAGCAGCACAAACTTTTTTTAAGACAATATCATCAATCTGGGCAATGGAACCGTCTTTTTCAAAATAAGGAATAAAGCGGTATGGCGGCAGGAATTCCTTGTTTTTATAATTCCAGCGGATAAGAGCTTCGGCACCCTTAATTTTTTCAGATTTAATATCAAACTTAGGCTGCAGGTAAACTACAAATTCATCCTTTTCAATTGCAGTTTCAACATAAGCCTTTATATAATTACCCCAGGAAAGGTCATCGTGCATTTTGTCTGTGTACAGTATAATTTCTGAACCCTGCTTATTTGTACAGAGGGCCTGGGCCATTTTTGCTGCATCGGCAACACGGTTACCAGAAAGCATGGCCCTTTGCATAGGCACAAGACCGCACTTATAATATACTTTGTAATTAGGATCTTCTTCCAGAAAAGACAGTTTATCAAAGAAGGCCTGGAGTTTCTTGATAAGTTCTTTCTCCGGCATATCCTTTAAAAGCATTGCAAAATTGTCGTTATGGCAGCGGGCACTGGCATAAATAAAATCAGACTCATTCATGGCCTTTACAATATTACTCAAAACCTTATTTGCCGCAATGTGACCATAAACTTCATTAATTACCCGGAACTGCTTGATATCAAAATGGGCAAAGGCATAATCTGCAATGCCGTCATCGCCCGGGACTTCAAGATAGGCTTCAAGATGATTCCAGTTATAGGTGCCTGTTATAAAATCTGTAAAGGCAGACTTGTAAAGCATTTCTTTTTCAAACTTAGAATAATCGTCCTGCATAACATTAATAGCCTTGTCCTTAGAAAGCTTCCATTCATGCAGAATCCTGATTTTTTTATAGCTGTGAAAAAGGCTGATTACCCTTGCCTCTTCATTTATATAAAGATCGCTGTAAGGTCTGTGGGCATTATCTTCCTTTGCAATATCTTCAAAAAGCTTTTTTATAAAGGGAAGATTTACATCAACATCGTCATCAATTTCTACAGAATAAAAAAAGGCTGCATCAAGAGAAATAGTTTTTAGTCCGGCCGGATATTCTACTCTGGGGTCATCTGCCCTGTACTCAATACCAATTACTTCCCTGCCAAGGTCCTTTATAAAAAACAGACCCGGATAATCATAAGTACCAAATGCATTTGAGTAGCAGGTAATTTTTTCTGGCAGCTGGCCCTTATAAAAGCCCTTAAGCTCCTGATCTGTGGCTTCTATATAATAAAGGAGTCGCTGGGGTTTATATAACTGATTGAGTTTGTTTATAAACATGCTTTAATAATAACACATAAAGAAGGCATTTGCAAAAATTTTAGAATTCTGATATTTTATTAGCAGACAGTTCGAAGTCCTTCCTGTCTATAAACAAAACCAGGTCAATTCTTTTTTTCAGAGGTCATTTTCATGAATGAACTTTTACTCATCATCACACTCTTAGTGTCTTTTGGAGGAACTCTTTTATTCCTCAAGGTATTCGGCAAAGGCGGACTTTTCGCCTGGGTTGGCATCTGTACTCTTTTTGCAAACATTGAAGTTACAATTGTTGTTCACGCCTTTGGCATGGACCAGACTCTGGGAAACACCCTTTTTGCAGCAACCTTTCTGGCAACAGATATCTTAAGCGAGCTTTACGGTAAAAAAGAAGCTTCCAAGGGAGTTCTTGCAGGCATTTTTACAAGCCTTACCTTTATCCTGCTTTCTTTTATGTGGGTACATTACATTCCGGCAGAAAGCGACTGGGCTAGTCCTTTTGTTAAAGGCCTTTTTACAAACACACCCCGCATGCTTTTAAGCAGCCTTATTGCCTATGCAGTTTCAGAAGCAATCGATGTTTCTCTTTACCACGCCTGGTGGAATCTTACAGAAAAGAAAACCGGCAGCCACACAAAAATGCTCTGGTTCCGCAACAACTTTTCTACGCTCATTTCGCAGTTTATAAACATCGTGATTTTTAACTTTGGTGCATTCCTGGGCATTTACAGCTTTAAGGAGCTCGTTGCAATTACAGGGGCATGTTATGTAATTTATATTGCGACAAGCTTGCTGGATACTCCGTTTGTTTATATTGCGAGAAGGATTGTGAAGGCAGAAAATAATTAAACCTGCAGAGCAAGGATGAATATATTTATTCAAGTAAAAATACACACAAACATATTTTATGTGTATTTTTACTTGAATTTATTATTGAAATAGGTTAAACTAAATATACACACAATACCTTATTGTGTGTATATTTACTATAGGAGCAAAACAGTGCTTTTAACCTATAATCAATGCCGAAATCAATTTGGGACAGATTACAAGATTCAGAATCTCTTGAAAGCTGAAAAACTCTTCAAAGTTCAGGAAGGCATTTATTCAACAAGTAATTATTCATCCATGCAGGAAGTTATAGGTCTGAAATATCCTGATGCCATTTTTACAATGTCCAGTGCTTTCTATGCTCATGGGCTTACAGATGAAGTCCCGGATTTATACTATCTGGCAACTCGCCGTGAAGCAACCAGAATCAAAGATGAACGAATTAAACAAAGTTTTATGAAAGACGACATTTTTGAGCTTGGTAAAACAGAAATGGAATTCCAGGGCGACAAAATCAAAGTTTATAATCAGGAACGGATGCTGATTGAATTAATTAGAAATAAAAGCAAAATTCCTTTTGACTACTATAAGGAAATAATCGGAAATTATCGGAATCGTGTAAATGAAATAGATTTTGGAAAAATCAGTGAATATGCAGAGCATTTCAAAATGAAACAGACTATTATGAAAACAATTCAAATGGAAGTGTTATGAACTTACGCGAAGAAATAAACAAGCTGAAAGAAGAAGGCTATAACCAGCAGAACGCACAGGCAAGAATCTGCCAGGATATTATTCTGGACGCAATTGCAAAATGTCATTTAAGCAAAAACATCACAATAAAAGGTGGCGTTGTAATGCGTAATATTTCCAACGATGTGCGAAGGGCAACGGTTGACCTGGATTTTGATTTTATCAAAAAATCTATCAGTGATGATTCAATCAAACGTTTAGTTGAACAACTTAATAAAGCAAGTGATACTACAATTTCAATAATTGGAAAAATCGAAGAATTAAAGCAACAGGATTACAAAGGAAAACGTGTTCACCTGAGTATCAGAGAGGACAATGGACTTGCATTGACAAGTAAGATTGATATTGGTGTTCATAAAGATCTGGATATTACTCAGGAAGAATATTGTTTTGATATTTGTTTTCAAGAAGATGGTGCCAGTCTGTTAATGAATTCCAAAGAACAGATTCTGGCAGAGAAATTAAAATCTATTTTAAGACATGATATCGCTTCAACTCGTTTCAAAGATGTATTTGATATCTGTTATCTTTCAGACAAAGTTTCAGAAAAAAAACTAAATCTTTGTATCAAACGATATATTTTTGAAGACAAAACTCTTGATGTAAATACAAAGATAGACATTGTTTCAAGAATGGAACGAATACTAACCAATAAACTTTTCATTGAACGAATAAAAACATCAAAGAAAAACTGGCTGGATTTAAATTTGGAACAAGTGCTGCAGAAAGATTTGGAGTTTGTTAAAAATCTGAAAGTATAAAACCAATTGAACCATAAATAATTGCATGGTATTTCAATTGAAAAAATTGTCTGACCCCTATAAATTTAAAGAATCATTAATATATTCATATACCTGATCTATAATTTTGTTGAATTCTTCTACAGGAAATTCAACAGGTCTAACAATATCTCCCTCCATTGAAGGATATAAAACATCAGAGTCTTCTGATTTACGCAAATAACAATTTATTTCACTCTTATAATCTATTATTTTATATTCAAAAACATTTAATTCATTTTTCTTGTATTCATAACGGATTTTTACAGTTCCAAAACCTGCTGCTTTTTGTATTTCATATAATTGAACTTCATATTCTACATCCAAATAATTATCTGTTTCAGTTTTATTTACAAGATTTATACGAGCCCCAAAAGCCTGCTGGAACTTATGCACAATATTAAGAACCGGTTTAAGGGTATCGTCTTGTATAATAAAATAAATTTCTCCTTCATATGGCGAATATTTTGGATAACCAACTGCTTTTGTATCAGTATTATATTTATATTCAATTATGATTCCGTTCTTAAATTCCTGGCTGCCTAATATTTCAAAACGATTAAAATTCAATTCCTGCAGGATATTTTCGTTTTGCTCAAGTCTTATGATATTATCTTCAACCTTAATCATCTTACTTGAACAAGAACAGAGAAATATAATAATAAATAATTGTATAAACATGAGTTTTTTATTCATATTGCTTCCTTATACCTCATCTAAAGCCATTCCACAACATGGACATTTTTCAGGTACTTTATGAAAAACTCCCAGATAATATTTTGAACCGACTCTATATGTCTCTATTAATTTGGTATTACATTCAGGACATTTGATACTATAAATCTTTACTCCTATAACAATAAATAAAATAATAAATATTGTTCCACAAACTGCAGTATTAATACCACACAATTCTAAAACAATAAACAGAAAAAAATCCAGGAAAGGATAAACAAAAAGGTTTATTCCAAAATATAGTCGTAAGCTTAATCCAAAATAATTTCGCAATTTCATTACACCAACCTTCAAATTAAAACTTTACTAAACCTTATCGTCCCATTTATAATTTTTTTCAAATATGATATGAACTATTACTGTACATGTTGCCCCGCAAAGAATTGGTATAAATACTATATAACTAAATAAAAATCCAAAACTGAAAATCGAACCCACAGAAAAATACCAGGCTGAAATAAGTAGAAGACGAAATAAGAATGGATTAATTGTCATTTTCATCTGGATACCTCCTTCGAACCTCTTTCCAATATAATATATTTTTTCTTTTTATGTCTATGATAAGCCAAATAACATTGATAACAAATGTCGGTGCAAACATATATATAATAAAAAGTAATAAAGCACCGGCATCATAATCCACAATTGAAATCAGGAGAGCAAATATGCCCCATATAATTATAATTACAAAAAGAACTATAAATATTGTATTTATGACAATTCGAATTTTTAATATTGATTTTTCTGCAACAAATAAACTTAGTAAGAATATAATAAAGAATATACCTAGTATAGGAATAAATACATATTTAAATTCTAATAATACTTCAAAACTAACAATAAAGCCCTGAATTAAATAAGCTATTGTCAAAAGTGCAAATTGAAGAAGGGAAAGAATCTGATATTTTATCAATAGTTTCCTTATCATAGGCATTTATCTTCTTCGCTATTCCTTATACATTCTCATTTTTTTTTAACAATTTTACATCATACACGAGCCAGATAGTAAAAAGAACAATCAAAGGTGAATACCAAAGCAGATTAATAAGCTTAGGCTCTAATTTTGTAAATTCTACAAATAAGTAACACATCATACATATAGTCTGCAATAAAAACAGGCTAAGGAAAACTACATCAGAAAAGATTTTTATTTTTAAGACAACAATTTTCTGGAACCAGGATGCAAGAAGAATTACTAAGAAATAAATTATCAAAATGGGAATAAAAATACTTTTATCTAATAATAAAATGAATGGATAAAAATAATTAATTCCAAAATAAATTACGCCAATAATTACACACCTTAGAAAAAACAACCAGTAAAAATGTTTAAACTTAAACGCTTTTAGATTTACTTGTAATCTTAAAACTTTTATATCCCTTACAAACCAAAATATAAAACAAACAAATATAGGTATATATATCATAATTCCTAAAACTGCTAAGCCACTATCACCTATATCCTCAAATCCCAAATATAACAATAACACAGTTTGCAGAGTAAAAAGTAACATAAAGACAGAATCTGAAACAACTTTTATTATCTCAACTGTTTTTTTACTACAAAAAAAGGAAGTAATAATACTCATTAAATACATAACCAGCATAAAGGGAAAAAATACCGGATGCAAAACTATATCTAAGATAAAAAAATCTTCCCCTAAGAAAATATATTCAAGGAAATATATAAGTGTAATAATCAGAAATCTAATCAAAAACAAAAAATCATTTTTTTTCATCAATTTCCTCCATTAGCATTACCCTTCCCCTAAAGTCTCCGTCAAGTTCTGAACCAAAGGTCTCTTTAAGCTTCCAGCCATCAAACAAATCATCTACCGGAGGGGTGGCGCCGTCTTCAAAGGTGTGAACAATAAGAAGGGCCTGTGTGCCAAGTGTTCTGAGCACTGCCTGGTAGCCTTTTGGTTTGAGGTAATCTTTTACATTTGTGCGAATTACTTTAGTAAAGCCGGCTTTAATTATGTGCTTAACTTTGTTGTAGAAGCTGATTGCATCTTTGACGGTCTGCCACTGCTGTTCATCAAGATCAAATATCTCACCCGAAAGGCAGAACCGACCAAGGAAAGCTGATGTCAAAACAAACTTTATGCGATCAAGGTCTGCATTTGCGCGCATTACAGCCCAGATCTGGCTTTGTTCAGGTCTTATAAGTCTGTGTAGGTTTGCTGCAACTAACGGAATATCTACTGCTTCATGTGCATCGGAAAAACTTGCCTGACTTACAAGCTCCATCATGGAAGGTTCAAGTCTGTGACCACCGCTGGCGCAGTTTTCTATTACAAGGTCCGGCATTTCTTTTGCAAGGTGACGGAAATAATCCTGACTTGCCGCAACTGCTTTACGAAGGCCTTCGCCATAGCTTTCTTCGCCGTCTACGCCCTGACCTATGTTTTCATTGTAATCAACCTTGAGGTAACCCATGTTACATTCTTTGAGCAAGGACAGCATGTGCTCGTCAAGATAATCCCAGCACCATTTCTGCCTCATATCCCAGAAGCGACGGGCCCCCACTGTTACAGGAAAACCGTCGCGCTGCAAAAGATGGTCTGTCTGGTCAAAGGCCTTTGCAACAGTTCCAACGTTTTCCATTTCAAACCAGATTCCTGGAATCAGGCCATGAGAGCGGATCATATCTGCAGCAGCCTTTATGCCGTCAGGAAAAAGCTTTTTGCTTGGAATCCAATCACCTGCCGCATCAAACCAGTTTTCTACTCCTTCAGGTTTATACCAACCGCAGTCAATTACAAGATAGCGTACATCTGTGCCGTCGAGGCGTTCTGCTGTCTTTTTAAGATTTTCAAAAGAAGGGTCTCCCCAGGTTGTGCAGTATTCATTAAAGATAACTGGAAGGTCCTGGTCCACCTTGGCAATACGAGGCTTTTGTGCCTTTACAAGCTTATCGCACACTTCTTCAAGACTTGCACCTTCTGCAATCACCGCCTTTGGAGTTTCAAAAGTTTCTCCTGCTGCTAATTTTTTTGTCCAGGCACCAAAATCTCTGTCTGCAAGTCCACCCTGCACGCTTATATCATCTGTATTACGAAAGATTTCAATCTGCCAGCTCGAAGCACAATAAACCTGAATCCCAATAAAATGCCCCGCTTCACTGTCTTCAAGCACTAAGAAAGGAAACCACTTCCTTACAGGCATAGACCCAATCTGCCCGAATTTTTCTATTCTATAGCCGTGATTAGCCCAGGAACGTTCAAAGTTCAAATCAGTCAATTCCTGAGACAAAAGCTTACCTTCTGCACTCCAGAAGCTTGTTGCCCTGTGAATTTTATCTGCCTTGATTTTCTTTAATGCAAAGCTCGAAAGCAGTTCGATATATGTTTCTTTCTGTGATTTATTTTCAATAAGTGTGCGGCATTCTGTTACACCATCACCAATCTGCTTGTGATATGCAGTGAGCAAAATCCCATCACGCTCATACTTTGTAAAATCATCACAAGCTTCAACATCTTTCATCTTCTGAACAGACTCACTCTGCGAAAGTGTATGCCCGTTCCCATAACCATTATTATAACTGTCACCACGCTGGCGCCATTCAACATAAAATTCCATAAATAAATTATACGATAAAAATTTATAAAATTCATTAAAAAATAAAAAATACTACTTTTCATAGAAACAATCGTGTGGTATATTTATTTAAAGCACATGCATAAATATACAGATGGTCAGACAGACGGACAGACGCACTGCCGCACCTGTAAGGAGAAATAAAAATGAAAAATGCTTACGTAAACCGTGTGTGGGAAGAAGTAAAGGCAAAGAATGCAAATGAACCTGAATTCCTGCAGGCTGTAGAGGAAGTTCTTACAACTCTTGACCCGGTTGTTGCCAAGATGCCAGAACTTGAACCAAATGCCATCCTCGAAAGATTGGTAGAACCTGAACGCGTTATCCAGTTCAGAGTACCTTGGATGGACGACAAAGGAAAGTACCATGTAAACCGTGGTTTCCGTGTACAGTACAACAGTGCAATTGGTCCTTACAAAGGAGGTTTGCGCTTCTCTAAAGAAGTAAACCTTTCTGTACTTAAGTTCCTCGGATTCGAACAGGTTCTCAAGAACTCTCTTACAACTCTCCCAATGGGTGGTGGTAAAGGTGGTTCAGACTTTGATCCACATGGAAAATCAGACAAAGAAGTTATGCGCTTCTGCCAGTCATTCATGACAGAATTGTATCGCCACATTGGTGCAGATACAGACGTTCCAGCCGGTGACAAAAACGTAGGTGGACGCGAAATCGGTTATCTCTTTGGTCAGTACAAGAGAATCCGCGACGAATATACTGGAGTTTTGACAGGTAAAGGTCTTACATTCGGTGGTTCTTTGATTCGTACAGAAGCTACCGGTTACGGACTTATCTACTTTGCTCAGGAAATGCTCGCAAAAGTTGGAGAAGATTTCAAGGGCAAGACTTGCGTTGTTTCTGGTTCAGGAAACGTTGCAGAATATGCTGCAGAAAAACTTATCCAGCTTGGTGCAAAAGTTGTTACACTTTCTGACTCAGACGGATACATTTACGATAAAGACGGAATTACACAGAAGAAACTTGACTGGGTTAAAAAGCTCAAGGGCGTTAAACGCGGTCGTATTTCTGAATATGTTAAGAAGTTCCCAGAAGCTAAATACTTCGCAGGAAAGAAAGTTTGGGAAGTTAAATGTGACTGTGCATTCCCATGTGCTACACAGAACGAACTTCTTGGCGAAGATGCAGAAAAGCTCTTGAAGAACGGATGTAAGCTCGTAGCAGAAGGTGCTAACATGCCTTCTAACATCGACGCTGTAAACAAGTTCCTTAAGGCTAAGATTCTCTACGCTCCAGGAAAAGCTTCTAATGCCGGTGGTGTTGCTACATCTGGTCTTGAAATGAGCCAGAACTCAGAACGCCTCTCTTGGTCTGCTGCAGAAGTTGATGCAAAACTCCACGACATCATGGTAAACATCCACAACAACGCTTACGACACAGCTGTTAAGTTTGGTGCTAAGGACGGAAAGTGGGTTAACTACGTTGCCGGTGCTAACATTGCAGGCTTTGTTAAGGTAGCTAATGCAATGATCGCACAGGGTCTTGTATAGCCTGTCATTGTCGCGGTCCCTGAGCTTGTCGAAGGGCCCCGACAATCTTTCTTTCGGAAAGGCTGTCCATTACGGGCAGTCTTTTTTTTTATTTCCCCCAAATCATCATTCCATCAAGTCTTTCAAAAAAGTTTGACAACTATACTTAGGGGAGTCTATAATAAAAGCAACTTTTAACAATCAAGGAGATTATTATGAAACTATTCAAAAAGCTTATTTTAGCCCTTTCTATGCTTCTGCTTCTTGGAATGATTACATCTTGTGGTGGTGGTGCTGGTGCTGGAGGAGGACCTTCTAGTTCTGGAGATGGATACAAAGTTGTTTATAATGGCTCAATAATTGCTGATGATTTTGATGAAGAAGATATTGCAATGTTCACTTTTTACTATAATATGCAAACACCTGAAGATTATTCAATAAACCAAAGTTCAAGAACTATTACATTAACTGATGATGGTATGGCAAAATTTAATAATGCTATGGCTTCATATACATTTGTTTATAAAGGCAAAACAATACTAACGGCACCAGGTATGATGTTATCTTTAATGTTAAGTGGATATGCAGCCGGAACAGATTATATTAGAAATGATACAACCCATACAATTGAAATAAAGAATGATAATCTATATTCCGATCTTACTACAATAGAAATGGTAGACTAATTCTTCCGCTGCTTCAGTGTTTGTTCATTAAACCCTGCGGCGGCTAGTTTTTTTTGAGTGTCGGTCACTTTGCTGGCCGGCACTTTTTTTATGGCTACGCGGGTTATCTCTCCGGTAGTCTGCAAAACAATATCTTTAAATCCTGCTTTAGAAAGCTTACTTGCAAATGCCTTTGCATTTTCCTTTGATTTGAAGGCTCCAAGCTGAATATCCCAATAGGTACCCGGTTCAAGTTTCTTAGTAGAAGTTGCGCTGTTACCAGAAACCGCTGCATCCCCATACAATTTCTTCATTATTTTTGTAGCGCTTGCTGCTGTCTGTTTGCTTAACTTTGTATTGGGCCCCTCTTTTACAATTTCAAGTTTCACTTTGGTGGTGCCGCTGCCAATCATTCCAAGCTTTACGGCTGCTGCCTTTGACAAATCTATCTCGCGGTTGAGGACAAAAGGCCCTCGGTCATTTACACGAACCTCAACTGATTTTCCGTTTGCAAGATTTGTAACTTTAAGAATTGTATTAAAAGGAAGTGACTTATGAGCACAGGTAAGTGCATTCATATTAAAACGTTCGCCGTTAGAGGTCTTTTTTCCATGAAAGTCTTCTGCATAGTAAGAGGCTGTTACGCCGGTTTTATATACACCAGCGAAAACCTGGACTACTACCATAGAAAATAATAATGCTAATAAAATAAATCTCTTCATGCTTTAATTATCGGCATTATTCAAACTTAAACCACTTAAAGTCAAAATTGCAGCCCGGCAAAAAAACAAAGCTTACTTTCTGAAGTCCAGAAATTTGCGGGAGTCGGAAAGTTTTTTCTTCGTAGTTGTCGGTATGAGCAAAGTCTATTACATAGGTTTTATTGCTGCCATCAGGGGCAAAGAACTTTAAGTTTATGGTATTGTTTTCTGAGTTTGAGCGGCCGCAGATTGTAAGGCTTATCTGGTCTTTTGTCTGGGCTGTGCCAAAATCCATATCTTCAAAATCTATGTTTACGTTGTTGCCAATTCTTTCTACGGCGTCGCTGGTTTTTGTAAAGGAGTCGCCGGTTATGAGGTTTGCATCAAGTACACAAAGCTTTGCGTATGCCTTAGGGCTCTTGTCAAAATAAAAACCGTGCAGGTACAAATCTGTTTCAAAGCTGAGTGTAATTGTGTGAAGACCAAAAAGACGGCGTGGCAGAGTAAAGATATTTTCGCTGTAGGTGTTGTAAATTGATTCGTGGCGGTAGGTATAGGTTCCAAGCAGTGTGCTGTCCGTTCCGGTACCCTTTCCATCCCAAACCTGAATCGGGAATTCTGTTGCAAAGCTGAAAATCGGCAGGTGGATTGTATCTGCACCATCTTTGCCAAAATCTACCTTGTCAAAGCTTACCCAGGTTGGGCCGCACTTACGGTTAGAGATTCCGCTTTCCAAAGACATTTCGGGTTTGGCTTTATTGTCTGATTTGTCATAGTCGGTAAAACGGCAGGCTTCTATGAGGGTGTATGGATTAAGGCGGGTGCTTCCAATGCCAGTGATTGTAAAAGGCAGGTCGCTTATTACTTCGTCGTACTTTGTATTGTTCTGTGCGGTACAGCGAAGGAGGCATTCTCCGTCGCCTGCTGCACGGATAATAGATTGTGTCATCCTCGGGCTTGACCCGGGGATCTCTTCCACCACAATATTATCGCTTGCAATACATTCCTTAAAAACCGGGTTCCAGTTAATTTCTTTGTCTGTGGCATTTTGCGGCAGGACTTTTGCTGTGACCGGAACTTCTTTGTTAGACGGATCTAACTTAAGGGAGCCCTGAGCCTGAAGTTCAATCTTTCTGACAGGGACATAAGAATTTTGGGGCAGTACAGAAGAGTCTGCATCTACCCTACTCCACTCCTTGCCGTCATATTTTATAGAAATATTGGGCAGACCCTGACTGGCAGCTGTTACAACAAAGCCTCTGCTGCCTGCAGCGGACTTTTCTTTTACAATTGCAATCAGGCGGTTGGAAAAAAGCTTTCTTGTATGGGTGTGACCATCTGCACAAACATATTCATCATAGTCGGTTGAGTCACCATTATCCATACCAAGGAGTTGAGCCCCGCCGCTTACACTTACGGTAATGTAGTTGCGGGCATTCTCTACCAGGGTGCCGTTTTTGTCGGCGAGCATAATCTGGATAAAGTGGATTGCTTCGTCATTGCGAGCGGAGTCATCGTCATTGCGAGCGGAGCGCGGCAATCCAGAGTCATTATAATCCTGTTCCGCCTGCAGAACAATCCGGCTTGGGTCCTCAAAAGACTTCTTCACATCCTCTGCAATCACTTTTCCGTCTGCGTTATAGGCAAGGGCACGGATTTCTCCTTTATGATATTCCACCTGCCAGTGGGCAAAAGGAGCCTTTCCTTTTTCGTGGTCAATTTCCTGCAGGCCTGCAGATTTTCCATTTACAAAAAGCTCTACCCGGTCGGCATTGGTGTAAGCTTTTACATCAATCAGCTGGCCTTCGTTCCAGTCCCAGTAAGGAAGCAGGTGTACAAATGGCGGCACAGCTTTTCCGGCCCATTCAGACTTGTAGAGGTAATAAGTATCTTTAGGAAAGCCCGCAGTATCAATCTGACCAAAAAAAGAAGACTTTGTGTGATAAGGTGTTGGCTCGCCAATATAGTCCCAGCCCGTCCAGATAAACTGACCTGCGCTGAAAGGGCAATCTCTGTCTGTTGCAATAACTGTCTGTGTATTTACTGCCCCCCAGGGAGTTGTACAGTTACCTAAAGTTGAACACTGGCCGTCGCTAAAAGTAACCAGCTTTAAGGAATCAGGGAAGTGATAGATTCCCCTGCTTTGAACTGTAGAAGAAGTCTCGGAGCCATAGATTTTCCACTCTGGATATTTTGCATGATGCTCGTCGTAAAAGCGTTCCAGATAGTTGTAGCCAACGGTGTCTATAAGACGGGCGCATTTTTGTGCACCCTCTGTCATCATATAATTTGAACCGATTGTTATAGGAGCATTGCCTTCCGGGTCAGACTGGCGCACATACTTAGAAAGGCGCTTTGTAATTTCAAGACCGTTACCAACATGGGTGTCATAAATCTCGTTACCGATTGACCACATAATAAGACTTGGATGATTGCGGTCATGACGCACCCAGGAGCTTACATCGCGCTCGCACCAGTCATTAAAATAGTTACCGTAATCAAACTGAGTCTTTGGCTTTTCCCACATGTCAAAGGCTTCGCTGTCTACAAGGATTCCCATCTGGTCGCACAAATCCATCCAGGCTCTTGGCGGAGGGTTATGAGAAGTACGCACAGCATTTACCCCCATTTCCTTGAGCTTTGTAAATTGACGTCGCAGAGCTGCAGCATTAAAGGCAGAGCCAAGTGCACCAAGGTCATGATGCTGGCAGGCCCCCTGAATTTTCACATGGCGACCGTTTAAGAAAAAGCCCTTGTCGCTGGTAAAGACTGCATGTTTAAAACCGCAGTGCTGTTCAGTCTGATCAAGCAGATTGCCGTTCTGGTCAAAAAGTTGAGTTTTAAGAATGTAAAAGTCTGGATTATCAATATCCCAAAGCTTTGGGCATTTTACTGTGTATTCGCCGTCCCCGGGGAATTGGGCAAATGTAGTTCCGTCTGGGGTAGTAAGGGTATGTAATATAGATTGTCGGGTCAAGCCCGACAATGACACACTTTTGTCGCCCTCGGGCAATAGTGTGTCACCCTCGGGCTTGACCCGGGGGTCTACTTCACTACTAATCCTAACCACCCACTCCCCGTCCAGCTTATTTTCATCCACAGGCTTTGCACTAAAATAAACACCATCAGTTACAAGATGAGTAGCAGGGCTGTTAATCAAATGCACATCTCGGAAAATCCCAGCCCCTGAATACCAGCGGGTATTACAATTCTGGTAAACTGCAATCACGAGAACTTCGTTTTCACCAGGCTTCACAAGTTTTGAAACATCAAATTCAAAAGGAGAATATCCGTACTTCCATTTGCCTGCAGGCTTTCCGTTTACCCACACGGCGCTGTTCATATAAACGCCTTCAAAGCCAATCGCAACATGAGGAAATTCATTTAGAGAATCAAGATTAAATTTTTTGCGGTAAAAGCCAACTGAACTTCTGTACAGATTTTTTGTATCTGTAATCATCCAGTCATGAGGAACACTGACAGACGCAAACTGCAATTCATTAGTCTTAGCAAAAAAGCTTTCCGGTTCAAAAAGGACAGGATTCCCATCCTTGTACATCAGTTTTTCATCAAGCGCCAGTTCTGCAAACTGCCAGTTATCATTAAATAAAATCCGCATAATTTATTTTACTTCATTCACAAGCTCTTCGCCAGCTTTAAATGCCTTAATATTTTCGAGCGTTGTATCTGCAAGATTCTTAAGGGCATTTGTTGTAAGGAAGGCCTGGTGACCTGTGATGATAACATTCGGGAAAGTGAGCAGGCGGGCAAGAACATCATCTGTCATAATATCTGTAGACCAGTCGCTGAAGAAATATTTGCTTTCCTCTTCGTAAACGTCCATACCAATTCCGCCGATGTGTCCGTGCTTGAGGGCGTGAACAAGAGCCTTTGAATCTATGAGGGCACCACGACCTGTGTTGATAATTACTGCATCATGCTTCATCATCTTCATTGTGTCGTGATTTACAATATGCTTTGTTTCTTCTGTAAGCGGACAGTGCAGACTCAAAACATCACTCTGCTTAAAGATTTCTTCGAGTGTTACATATTCAACATCATTTTTCTGAGCCCATTCCTTGTTTGGATAAACATCATAAGCAATGATTTTCATACCAAAGCCCTTAAGGATATCACCCATAATGCGGCCGATTTTTCCTGTTCCAAGAATACCGGCAGTAAGTCCGTGAAGATCGCGGCCTGTAAGTCCTTCAATATTAAAGTTGGCAGTTTTTGTCCTTAAATATGCCTGAGGTGTATGACGTGTAAGAGACATCAAAAGTGCAACACCATGCTCTGCAACCGCATAAGGAGAATAAGCCGGAACACGAACAACCTTAATTCCGGAAGCTGCTGCAGCCTTGAGATCTACATTATTAAAACCTGCACAACGGAGCGCAATAAGCTTAACACCGCATTCCTTGAGCGTATTAATTACAGCTTCGTTTACAACATCGTTTACAAAAACGCAGACTACATCATAACCTTTTGCAGTCATGGCAGTATTTTCATTGAGTTTGTAATCCTTGAAGTCAATCTTGTACTTAAAGCCTTCATTAGCAAGAGTGAATGACTGTTTGTCATACGAGTGTGTGTCAAAAAATGCGATTTTCATTTGTACGCCTCCTATTTCTACTTTAAATATAATATCAAAGGATTATTAAAGCAATTGAAAAATACATAAAATCAATCTATTATGTTAGCGGAGGCTAACATGAAGCAGTTTGACGTTGGTGGTATGATGTGTGCAGCTTGTAGTGCACGTGTAGAAAAAGTTGTTTCGCAGGTTCCGGGTGTTACTTCCTGTTCCGTAAGTCTTCTTACAAATTCTATGGGTGTTGAAGGAACTGCCAGCGATGAAGAAATCATTAAGGCAGTTGTAGATGCAGGGTATGAAGCAAGCGTAAAAGCAGAAGCCGGGTCCAGCGCAGACACAAAAAGCGACTCCACAAATTCCGACCCTCTCACCGACAAGGAAACTCCCTTACTCAAAAAACGCCTCATCACTTCTTTAATTTTCCTTCTCCCGCTTTTATACATCACAATGGGTCACATGCTCTGGAACTGGTCGCTTCCAGCCTTCCTTACAGAAAATCATTCAATAATGGGCCTTGTTCAGCTTGCACTTACCCTTATCATAATGATTATAAACAAGCGCTTTTTTACAAGCGGTATTAAATCTGCTGTTCATCTTGCGCCTAATATGGATACACTTGTAGCACTTGGTGCAGGCGCTTCATTCATATACAGCGTGTGGGTACTTATTGCAATCTCCTTCTTAAAATCAACAGCAGCCCACGATTTTTATTTTGAAAGTGCCGCTATGATTTTGACACTCATTACTGTAGGTAAAATGCTCGAAGCACGCTCAAAAGGAAAAACAACAGACGCACTCAAAGGCCTCATGAAGCTTGCACCAAAAACAGCAACAATAATTGATGCAGCCGGCATAGAAAAAATAGTTCCTATCAGCCAGGTAAAAATCAACGACATATTTGTAGTCCGCCCCGGAGAAAACATTCCTGTAGACGGTGTAATTATAGAAGGCAACGCTGCAATAAATGAATCGGCACTCACAGGAGAAAGCATTCCCGCAGACAAAGCCCAAAACGACACAGTTTCCGCTGCAACAACAAACCTTTCGGGCTTTATAAAATGCCGCGCAACCAGAGTTGGGCAGGACACTACACTTTCACAAATCATAAAGCTTGTAAGCGATGCGGCCGCAACAAAAGCACCAATCGCAAAAATTGCAGACAAGGTTGCAGGAATCTTTGTTCCTACTGTAATTGCAATTTCACTTGTAACTCTTGGAATCTGGCTTGCAGTAGGCGCTGGTGCAGAAATATCAATCATGCACGCAGTTGCAGTTTTAGTAATAAGCTGCCCGTGCGCACTTGGACTTGCTACACCGGTTGCAATCATGGTAGGAAACGGCGTTGGAGCTAAAAACGGTATACTCTTCAAAACTGCAGCAGCCCTTGAACAAGCCGGACGCACACAAATAATTGCCCTGGACAAAACAGGAACAATCACAAATGGTGAACCTGTAGTAACAGACATAATTCCAGCCACAGACCAGTCAGAACAAACTCTCTTACAGCTCGCCTGCTCTCTCGAAACAAAATCAGAACACCCGCTCGCAAAAGCAATAACAAAAAAAGCAGAAGAACAGAATATCACAGCCACCGAAACCCAGGATTTTCAGATTTTCCCGGGCAACGGCCTTAAAGCAAACATAAACGGAACAACCTGTTCCGGCGGAAACTTTAACTTTATAAAACAGCTTGCAAATATCACTCCTGCAATAGTTGCTCAATCAGACAGCCTTGCAGCTCAGGGAAAAACTCCTCTTTTCTTTGCACAGGGCAACAAACTTCTTGGAATAATTGCAGTAGCAGACACAATAAAACCGGACAGCACTCAGGCAATTGCAGAGCTTAAACAAATGGGAATAAAAGTCACACTTCTTACAGGCGACAACGAACGTACAGCCCGCGCCATAGCAAAACAGGCAGGCATAGAAAATGTAATTGCAGGCGTTCTCCCACAGGAAAAAGCAGACGCAATAAACAAGCTCAAACAGGAAGGAAAAACCTGCATGGTAGGAGACGGCATAAACGACGCACCTTCCCTCACCACAGCAGATATCGGTATAGCAATAGGAAACGGCACAGACATAGCAATTGACGCAGCAGACATTGTTCTTGTAAAAAACACACTGCGCGAACTCCCAATCCTTCTCCGCCTGAGCCGAGCCACTGTACGAAACATCAAGGAAAATCTTTTCTGGGCATTCTTCTACAATGTATTGTGCATTCCTCTTGCAGCAGGAGCCTTTGTACCGCTTTTGGGCTGGCACTTAAACCCTATGTTCGGAGCTGCAGCAATGAGCCTTTCGAGCTTCTGCGTAGTTTCAAATGCGCTGCGACTGAATTTTAAAAAGTTCAACGCTCCAAAATAAAAACTGCATTCTTTTCAAAAACGCCGTAAGCAAAACCAAACTTTATGAACAAAGGCATTTTTTCATAAGCGTCAAAGCTGGTCCTCTGCAAAAATTCCTCAATAGATATTTCTTCAACAAACCCGTACGGATTTGCAACAGTAATTCTATCGCCGGGAACATCAAGACCTGTTATTAGTGAATAGTGAAGCGTCCATTCATCATCTTTTTTGGCTGCCCACTCAAACGGAACCGGCACTCCAGCCTCCAGACTATCATAAACCTTGTCTATCAAATCTGTGTTTTTCAAATACTTATACATGCGCGTTTTGTAATCAGGAATCTTACGGTTCATTTCTGCAGCCAGCGCCCGGCCAGTTGAAGTCACAATCTTTCCATGCTCGTTAAACAACGCTTCTTCTGTCAATGCCGGATTATTATTCCACTGCGCAATCATCTGGATTACAGCATACCCGCACGAATATTTTTGAGCAAACACGGTAATCCCAGACACAGCAACAGACTTCTGATATTTTTCATTTTTATATATTTCACTGTAATTATTTTTCATTCTTACAGCTTTGATTTTATAAACACAAGGTATAATTGCTGCCACAAATAAAAAGAGTATTAAAATTATCCCTGAAATTTTCTTTGCAAGCTTCATACCAGTATTATATCACAGTCCTTGTACAATTTCCAAAGCACGTTTCATCTGTAAGTCATCCTGCGCAGTTACATTAACAATCAGGTTTTCAGGAAGCGGAACAATACCTGTACCTTCCGGTGTATTTCCTGCAGGATCTGTTACTCTCTGAACAGAAACAGCATAGCGCCAGCCGTTACTCAAACAGCGTTCCAAAGCAAGTGAAAAAACTCCACAGGTGTGATTTCCAATCTGTGTTACATGAGACTGGGTTGTCATTGCCATAGAAAATTCTTCACCGGCACTCATTGTCTGAGCATTTGTCAAAAACAGAATAGGCTTTGTGTACTGCCAGCTTCCGTTCTTTTTAATTTCAAGCTCTACACCGCTGTCAAAATCATCTTTTCCGCTTCCGTTTTTTGTACGCGAAATTGCATAAACTTTATTTTCTGCACAAAATCGTCCGGAAATTCTTGAAACGTTTCCTGTAAGACCACCTCTGTTTCCACGAACATCAAGAATCAAACATCTTGTATCTTTAAGCGCTTCAAGAGCAATATCTATGTCGCTGGCCCAGTCCTGGTTCTGATTAATTCCAGTCTGACCGCTTGAAAAAGATGCAATATGTATGTAGCCCACAGTACTGTCTGTTTTCAATCTTCCGTAAGTGATGATATTGTTTCCGCACTTTTTTAGAGAATCGATATACTGCGCACAAACTTCATTCAACGAAAAAGCATCAGGAGGAAGAATATCTTCTCCAGAGTTCATGCTTCCAAAAGGAGTTTTAATATAAACATGAGAATCCTTGAGCGTATAAAGCATTGCAGCACATTCAGCAAAAAATTCTTTATCTGTCATAGACTCACTGATATTCGGTTTATGAAGCCTGTACTGTTCTTCCCAGTCTACGTTGCGAACCTCAAACAAAGCATAAGTTTCTTTATAATCATTCCACATAGCATCAAACATTTCATTATAAGAAGTGCCGGTCATTCCTCCATAAAAAAAGTCACAGGCACTAAGATTAAATGTACAAAGAAGCCAGATTAAGCAGGCGCTCCAGAATTGTTTAGTTTTGATTTTGAATGTTTTCATAGTCTTCTCCTATTGATTATTAAAAGCTCACAGTTGCCTTTGTATTAAAGCTTCCGTTCAAATAATAAAGAGGTCGTTCCTTTGGTACTGCAATTCTTGAATATTCAAAGTTTCCTCCTACCCCAAGTGAAAAATATTTATTTACCTTAATGTTATAATCAGCATTCAAAAGAATTGCCTGATAATTATGAAGGCTCAAAAAGTTTCCAAGAGTAAGGATTTTCATAAAATCTTCTTCTGCATATTTCATAAGTCGTGCATCACAGCCGGCAAAAGAAGGACGAACTCCATAACCTAAAAGCGGAAGTGCACAAAAAAGCGAAACATTATTCTGCTCATTAATCTTATAGTTCAAACCACCAGAAGGTCCAAGTGAAACAATTCCTGTGATTGAAGGATAATTTTCAAACTGCATATAAACATTTGTGCTGAAATTTCCGCCCGCATAAAAAGTAGTTTTATTCATCTGCTTTACGCCATACAGCAAATCATACTGAACTCTTATTCTGTGAAACTGCAACTTACTTTGAAATGCTTCGTAATATGATTCACCTGTTATTGGATCAAAGTTTCTGTAAGATACAGCTGTTTCTGTCATTGCAGAAGTTGGTTTAGCATAAAAATAATCAAGCGTGATTTTGTGCATAAAATCGTTACTGCGGATTGTTGTTTCCAGTTGGAAGCGCGGGCTGAGCAGACTTTGAGAAATACTTGCAAAAGTAGTTTCCTTATAGCAGCCAAAAGTCCAGTCAATGCTGAATGCAACATCAACCGAAGTTTTCTGCTGTTCTGCAAATACTGCCGGCAAAGACAGTAAAACGCTTAAAATAATGATAAATAATTTTTTCATAAAACCTCCGTTACATTAGCGATGATAATATAAGGCGGTTCATAAAGATATTAGGGAAAGCACGGAATTTTTGCGATTTTTAAAAATCAGGGTAAACCCTTAGATGTCATTTTGAAGGCGTGAAAATAATTCCAGTCTGTTTTTTACACCAATTTTTTTATAAATATTTCCAAGATGAGTTTCGATTGTTTTTTCACTTACAAAAAGAGCCTGAGCAAGTTCTTTGTTTGATTTTCCTTCGAGCAAAGCAAGAATGATTTCCTGTTCGCGTCTGGTAAGTGAAAAGTTTTTTACAAATTCAGGATTAAGTGATTTTTCTGTTTTAGAAACCGGAGCTGCAAAATAAAAGCGGTAGAAAATGTAAAATACTAAAAGCGAAATTGAAATTATAAAAACAAAAGGAATTTCTTCTATAAAAAACGCAAATACAAGGTTGATTAAAGCAAGGATAATAAAAATCCATTTTTCTTTTTTGAAAACACCGCTGTCAATTCGTTTATGAAATATAATTGCAAGAAGAACCGAAATACCTGCAGGTACCCATATTCCGCTTATGTTTATAATAGTAGAAAGAAGTTTAGCATCTTTAGTTATAACAGCAAAAACAATTTCTGCAGCCGTAAAAAGAATTGAATAAAAAAGAGGAAGCTTTCTTACAAAGGCGTTTGTGCTTACACGAATCAAATCAAAACCAAGACTGATAATTCCGTAAGAAAAACAAACTCCAAGAAAAAGTCCTATTATGCTTAAGAGCAGGATATTTGTTATGCCGGCATTTCTTTCTGTTACAAAATAAGATTCTGTGCTCAATACAAAAAATGAAACAAGAACTAAAAGTACATCAAAAAAGAAAACCTTTTTATAACGCAGAAAAAATAAAAGAGAAATTACAGCAGCCGCAAAAGATGCCAGACAGGATGTAAACAAAATTGCTAAATTCATCTTTCAAAAACCTTGCGACCGCCAATAAATAAAGCCTTTACTTTTCCGGTAAGCTCTTTTCCTTCAAAAGGTGTTGCCTTTCCTTTAGAGCAGAACATTCGTGAATCAACAGTCCAGTCTTCTTCGGGATCAACAAGTGTAAGATCTGCATTGTAGCCAGATTTTAAAAGTCCTTTTGTAAGACCAAGTATTCTTGCCGGATTTGCAGACATCAACTGACTGAGCTTTTGAGGTGTAAAATTATTTTCTTTTACAAGTACTGTATTACAAACAGCATAGGCAGTTTCGAGCCCCGTAAAACCAGGACTTCCACCAGCTTTATCTTCCATTGTATGTGGAGCGTGATCTGTAGAAATAACATCTATTGTTCCGTCACGCAGGCATTCAATAAGAAGCTGTCTGTCTTCTTCACTTCTAAGCGGAGGATTTACAAGCGCACGAATAAGCGGTTCTTCTGTTCCTGCAAGCGCCAGATGATGAGGTGTTGCTTCTGCAGTAATTTCAAAACCAGGTGCATATTCTTCGCCGTTTGCTTTGTCGTATTTTGCATTATAAATCTGTTCAAGAACATCTTTTGTACTTGCGTGGCAGATATGAATATGGCAGCCTGCCTGTTTTGCAAGCATAATATTTCTGGCAGTTGCTGTATCTTCGGCAAGACGAAGTAAATCATTTGCCTTGCTCAAGTTCAGTTCAATCTGTTCAATTGCGGCCTGTTCAACATCATCAGGATTATACCCTTCTTCGCAGGTTCCCCATGAGCTCAAACCTATAGCCTTCATAATTTCAAGCGCATTTTTACGGAAAGGTTTTGCCTTTTCACCAAGTGCAAGGTCTTCGCAGTGACAGCTTACAATCACACCTTTTTCGGCAGCCTTTTTCATACCATCGAGCATGACGCTACTTGAAATAACATCACGGCCGTCTTCACTGATTACAGGAATATAATGGCGGTCAAGCTCATCAAGCTGAGTTGTATCTTTTCCGTCAAAATCTTTTGTAATGCTTACTGTCTGAAAAAGATTAGTAAGGCCAATAGCAGCAGCCTCTGATTCAATCTGCAGCGCCTGGTCCATAGAAGAAACAACAGGACTTGTATTTGGCATGGCAACAATAGTTCCAAAACCACCAGCGGCAGCAGCATGAAGTCCACTCTGCAAATCTTCCTTCTGTGTCTGTCCAGGATAACGAAGATGAACATGCATATCAATAAAAGCCGGAGTTACAGTAAGCCCGCGCGCATCATAAAGCTCAAGCTTACAATCCTGGTCGCGTCCATCTTCTGCAAGAACACTGTGAGCAAGCACCGAAGCAGTTTCCTGAGAAGTAAAGTAGCCCTGAAAAACTGCACGAATGTCGCTGTCAATAATAAGCAGTGCTCCCGGAGTGTCCATGCTTTCGTCGAGAAGTCTTGCATTAAAAATCAGAGTTGCCTTAGTCAATTAAACATTACCCCCGGCCTGGTATAAGGTGTCGCAATATTCACATTTATAAAGTCCCTTTTTCTTATCTGCAAGAATAAAGGTTGGTGTTATGTAGTGTTCAGTCTGTGTAATACAGCGCGGATTTTTACAATTGAAAACTCCGCTTACTTTTGCAGGCAGCTCCATTGTAATTTTGCGCACAATCTTTTCGTTTTCAATTACGTTTACGCAGATATCCGGGTCAATAAATCCCAGTACCGAATAATCAATATTAATAATATTATCTACTTTGATAATATCTTTTTTGCCCGATTTTTCTGAGTGCACATTCTGAATAAGACAGGAAGTAAAAGGTGCCTTGTCCAGTCCCAGCCACTGGTAAATCTTCCAGCCAGCTCCTGCCCGAATATGATCAATTACAAGTCCGTTTTTTATTGTGTTTACGTTTAACATTAAAGTGCCCCCGTCAATTTAGCTATCAGTGCCATTCTTGCATACATACCATACTTAACCTGCTTAAAGTAGGCAGCACGCGGGTCATCATCAACCTCCGGCGTAATTTCGTTTACGCGTGGCAGCGGATGAAGCACTATCATGTTTTTGCGCGCAAGCTTCATTTTTTCTGTATCAAGAATGTAGCTGTCCTTAAGGCGGATATAATCCTGTTCATTAAAGAATCGCTCCTTCTGAACACGTGTCATATAAAGAACATCAAGCTCGTGAATTACTTCATCAAGGCTTTCTACAATTTCGTACTGAACACCTGCAGGCTCAAGGACATTTGTAATAAGATAATCAGGAACACTAAGCTCTTTTGGGCTTATGAAAATAAACTTGTTGCCCTTAAAGTTTCGCAAGGCTTCTGCAAGGGAATGAACTGTTCGTCCAAACTTAAGATCGCCGCAGAATCCTACAACATGATTGTCCAGGCTTCCAAGCAGCTGGCGGATTGTTACAAGGTCAGTAAGTGTTTGTGTCGGGTGATAGTGTCCGCCGTCTCCTGCATTGATAATAGGACAAGCTGAATATTTACTTGCAAGCAGCGCAGCACCCTCTTTTGGAGTTCGCATTGCAATAACATCGGCATAAGATGAAACAACGCGGATTGTATCTGCCAGAGTTTCCCCTTTTACAGTCGATGTATTGTCGGCATCTGAAAATCCTTCTACCGAACCACCAAGACGCAGCATGGCAGCTTCAAAACTCAACCTTGTTCTTGTACTCGGCTCAAAAAAAAGTGTCGCAAGAATTTTCCCGCGACACACTTCGTTAAACGATTCTGGATCTACAATAATCTGCTCTGCCAAAGAACAAAGCTCTTCAATTTCCGATACAGTCAAATCATCCGGCTGTATTAAATGTCTTCCCCTAAGCATTTTGCACCTCAATTTTTATAAGATAATAGCATAAAATGAAGTGTTAGGGAATAGTTATATTTATTATACCTTCACCTTACCGCTCAAAATATCCTTATAATCAGCAAGATTTTTCTTAAGCAAAACAGGAATATTAAGCTCATACGGGCATTTTTTAAGGCAGGCACCACACTCAATACAGCGCTCTATTTTGAGCATTTCTTCCTGCCAGTGTGGAGTAAGCCAGTCTTTTGAAGGAGCACGACGAATCATTTGACTCATGCGCGCACACTGATTAATAGTAATTTCAACAGCACAAGGCATACAGTAACCACACCCGCGGCAAAACTCACCAAGAAGCTCGTCACGGTCTTTTTGAATTACAGCTTTAATCTCTTCATCCATCTGTGGCGGTTCATTCATAAACTCAAGCCACTGTTCAAGCTCGCTCATGCGCTGGATTCCCCAGATTGGAAGCACCGGATATTGCAGCATAAAAGCCATGCAGGCACGTGCATTTGTAAGCAGGCCTCCACTAAGTCCCTTCATTGCAATAAAACCGATATTGTTTTTACGGCATTTTTCTACCAGAGCAATATCGCGTTCAGTTGAAAGATATGAAAAAGGAAACTGCAGCGTTTCATATAATCCGCTTTCTGCAATTTCTTCTGCAATTCCAATTTTATGAGCAGTTATTCCAATGTGTTTGATTTTCCCCTGCGCCTTTGCTTCGAGTAATGTTTCATATAAACCGGTTCCATCACCCGGACGGTAACACTGCTTTACACAATGAAGCTGATAAATATCAACATAATCAGTTTTAAGATTACGAAGCGAAGTTTCCAGATCTTCCTTAAGTTTTTCCGGAGTTGTTGCAGTAGATTTGGTGGCAATAAAAATTTTATCACGAGGACACCAGGAACTGTTACCATCAAACGGCCCGAATGCCTCACCCATTTTAATTTCACTATCGGAATATGCACGCGCAGTATCGAAAAAAGTCATACCGCCATCATAGGCTCTGCGTAGAATTTCTACAGCATCAGAAACTCCAACCCGCTGAACAGGAAGTGCACCAAATGCATTCTGCGGAACAGTAATTCCAGTTGAACCTAAAGTGATTGTTTTCATAATAATCTGCGCCTCCCCTTAAAGGATTTTTACAAGTTCAGGAAAGGTTTTTATACTTCCGGCAAATTCTGTCTTGTCCGCAAGGTCTATCTTGCCAAAACCATATTCTGCCCACACAAAAGGAACACCGGCAAGCTTACAGGCATCAAAATCACCCTGAGTGTCGCCGACATAAACAGGTGCCTTCAAATTATTGCGCTCCACCAGCAGCTTTATGTTTTGGTCCTTTGTAAGCCCATTGTTTCCAAAGCATTCAAAATCGGTAATAAAATCTGTAATACCGTTTTTCTTCATTACAAGTTCAATGTAACCGGCCTGGCAGTTGCTTACAATAAAAAGCGGGATTTTTCCGGCAAGCTCACGGATTGTCTGAACAACGCCTTCATAAGCAATATCTTCCTCGTTCTGATCAATTGCAATCTGTTCTTCAACGCAGCATCGGGCAAGCAGAGTTTCCTGATCTTTATCTCCAAGCGTGCCAAACAAATTGCGGCCAATTACATTCATTGTCTTTCCAAACTGACCTTTGAGGATATCTGCAGTAACGTGCGGAACCTGAGGAAACAACTCATCAATTGCCTTGTTCCAGGCTTTTGCAACAATAGGAGTTGTATCCCAGATTGTGCCGTCTACATCAAGAATTATAGCGTCAAAGTTCATTTGATTTATTCCGAAATTGTTTTTCCTATCTGAAAAGCCTTTGCAACAATTTCGCCAAGCTTAACATAATTGTGATTTTCCGGATCATAAGTAATTGGTTCAAGCTTTGCAGGGTCAATTTTGTCATCGGTCAGAACTGCTTCTTCGGCACAAACATTCTTTATATTGCCTACAACGCAGCCTGTTTTGTCGTCGTAACTAAGAACCTCGCATTCTAAACACATGCCAAGCTCATTAATTACAGGGGCATTAACAAATTCCGATTTTGTAGCAGTAAAACCTGCTTTTGCAAACTTATCAGGAACTTTATTACCACTGACGATTCCAACATAATCGCAATCAGCTGCATGAGAAGCGTCGGCCATGCTCACAGTGAACGCCTTTGTTCTTACAAGATTTTCAAAAGTTTTATGTTCAGGCGCAATACAAATGCCAATCTGATTTGTATCATGAATACCACCCCAGGCAGCATTCATAGCATTTGCTGTTCCATCTTCGTTATAAGTTGCTACAATAAGTACAGGCATTGGAAACATCACAGGTTTCACACCAAGATTTTTTTTCATACTTTCACCTCGCAATAATCATAAAAAAAAATTCATAACTTGTCCACATCTTGATTAACTCTCTATTTTCCTATAAACTAATAAAACATTTTTGACGGAACTACCGCAAGAAGGAGGTGAATACAGTATGGCAACAATCATGGTTGATGATTCAGAGAACCTTGAAAAAGCAATTAAACGCTTTAAACGCATGGTTGAAAAAGAAGGCATTATCCGCGAATACAAGAAGCGTGAATATTTTGAAAAACCTTCTGCTACTCTTCACCAGAAGAAAACAACTCTCGAGCGCAAACTTTTAAACAAGAAGCGCAAGACAGAAAAGAAAGACTACTAATCGAGTCTGTATCATCCTCGTGCTCAACACGAGGATTTTTTATTTAACCACATGCACCGTGCTTAATTTGCCGTCACGTTCTACCAGCATAAAATCAATTTCCTGACCCTTGTGAAGGCTTGTTGCTTTTTGAGGTTCGTCAAGAATAATTCCTGTCAAACCACTTTCACCGTAATGCTCACTTCTGACAAAAATCCGTTCCTGTCCAAAATCCTTTCCTATTAATAAAACTTCAATATCATCCGGGAAAAACGGTTTTCTAAAATCATCAATCTCGGTAATGTCGCGGATATACAAAACATCATCAATATTCTGTTCATAATCCTTTTTTATCGAAGCCGCATAATCAAAATATTTCGAAAGATCAATTTCAATATACTGCTGATTCAAATACAAACATTCTGCAAGTTCAAAAGCCCTAAGAATAATTGCAGAGCTTTTATTTTCCGGACTCACAAAAATATCTGCACCTCGTATATGTGCCGCACTGATTACATAAAAAGATAATCCCTGCGTGTGGTCAATAAAGCACATTGCAAGAAATCCGTCATTTCGTGGGTCAACCTTGAAGCCTGCCTTTGTAAGAACTTCAAGCTTTTGCTTACATCGAATATAAACAACTGTATTAGAAAGTTCACGCCAGTTTTCGTCGCCAAGTTTTTTAAGACAAGCTTCAAGATTTTCCATTCAAACCTCACAAAACGATTATTTCATCTTTAAGTTCAGCAAAAGGACCAGGTACAACGCTCGTTCCTCTGTGGTTGCCAAAGAAATCTTCATTAAAGATGATGTCTGTGCCGTCGCGGTTTTCGAACTTCTGTTCAGGTTCAAAAGCTGCTCCAAGCAGGGCTGTTGTTATTACCCCGGTTTTGTAGTCGCCTATAAGTTCGGCAAGGTTGCTCTTGAGTGCCCCACCCTTCAAACTGATTTTTGCCTTTGCAGATTTTGCACCAACAAGATTTTCTTTTTCGTGCTTGCACACAGTTGCTCCATTAAAGTAAGCATTTCCGCAAACCCAGACAGGAAGATGACCAAAATGATACTGTGCCAGAGGTCCCATATCAGGCTCTGTGTCCATCATAAAGTTTTTAATCCACTTGTCGTAAGTTGGGAAAATATCAAACGGAGCAGTTCCAACAACTTCGTAATCAGGAGCTTCGGCAGTTTTCTTTTTGTCTGAAATCGAAGCAACCTGTGCAAAAATATTGTTGTAGATTCTGTCGTCGCCATGAAGGATTGTCATAAAGCCGGCAACCTCTGTTCTGTGACGGATATGGTAAGGAGTATAACGAGGTTCACGCTGACCATTTACAATGCTGTCTACACCGGAATTAATCAGACTGAATGAACCCAAAATCAGATTGTGAACAACTGCAATACCTTCGCTTGGAATTGTGATAGAAACCTTAGAAAGCAAAAGGTTGTTGTCGATTGTTGTAGGTCCGTGTCCAACTTCTATGAAAACATCAGTAGAGAACATTGCACCCTTAGCAGGCTCGCGGCCGGCAGGACGTTCGTTGTTGTACATAAGGTTCTGAGTGATTCTAGCCCCCTGAGCTTCCCAGTCCAGCCATACACCCATAATACAATCGTGAATATGATTGCGGCGGATTAAAACATCAATTGCTGCGTGAAGCTTAATGCCTGCAGTTTCTGCTCCACCAAGCTGCTGTGAATTACAGATATGATGAATATGACAGTCTTCAATAGTAGAGAAAACTCCACCCATGCGACCTACAATTCCAGTCTGCTCACAATGATGAACATGACAGCGGCGCACAATATGTGAACCAACAGTTTCCTTTGTCCATCCGTGATACTGACCACGGCAAACAGCATCTCGTTCCATCTGAGTCGGACTCTTAAGATGCTTTGTGTAGAAATACATGTCGTTTTCTTCGTCGCGGTATTTTCCAAGAGAAATTCCACAACAGCGGCTGTTACAAACTTCAAGGTCTTCAAAAATCCAGCCCTTGCTCCAGTGCGGGCCAATAAGTCCGTCCTGGTAAGCAGCAGGCGGCGCCCATGTAGTAGCACCGTTACAAATCTTAAAACCGCTTACAGTAATATAGTTAAGCCCGTTTACCTCAGGCATAAAGCAGTTTCGTCTGGCAAGAATTTCTACCTTCTGCTTGTTAGGGTCAAGACCTTTAAAGTTACAATAGAAAACTGTGTAACGGCCTGTTTTTATTTTCTTGGCCTGTGCATTTATTATGTATTCCGACTTATAAGGTCCGTCTGCATTGTACTGAGGAACCGGTGCCTCGCCTTCCTGTTCGCAGTACCATTTAAGCTGCGACTCCTTCTGGTTCCAGGCGCATGGATCAGGCTTACCTGCAACGCATTCCTCGAGCGACACAGTTTCATACATCATAAGGTCATTCAACACAACGCTTCCTGTATGACGAACAGTTGGTGCAAAATACCAGTCACCGCAGACATAACTTGTATATGGATTGTAGCCTCCAAAAATAGAGTTATCTACCTTTGCAGTCCATACATCACCCTTGAACTTTTTCCAGCCCTTAAGAACTTCGGAACCGGTGATTACAGCGCCAAGAGGTTTTTCTGAACGGTAAACAATCGGTGCATCCTCTGTGCCTCCAAAGCGTGGCACAACCTGTTCGCGGTAAATGCCCGGTGCTACAAGAACCTGGTCCCCGGCCTTTGCAATTGCAGCTGCCTGATTTATAGTCTTAAACGGTGTCTCCTTAGTTCCGTTTCCGTTTGATTTTGCCTTTGAGTTTACATAATAAATCATCAATTTTCTCCTACATGCTCATTCTGTAAATTTCGAGCATATCTTCTTCCCGCAGGAATCTTGCCGATCCCTTTCCGCCGTTTACACCTACAGCGCATTTGTGTGCCATGAGCTTAAGGTCATCTTCTGTAGCATTTACTCCAAGCTCGCGCAGGTTTGTAGGCATCTTAATCTGGCGGTAGAAATCTTCCATTGCTTCAATTCCCTTGAGCGCAATTTCTTCGTCTGTGCCTGTAGCGGCCACACCCATTACATTAATTGCAAATCTCTTAAAGCGTGGCAAACAGTTTCTATAAACATAACGTGCCCAGCTTCCCCAGATTGCGGCAAGACCTGCACCATGCGCAACATCATAAAGTCCGCCAAGCTCATGCTCAAGCTTATGAGTCATCCAGTCACCGCCGTCGTTTCCGCAGCCAGTAAGTCCGTTGTGAGAAAGACTTCCGGCCCACATAACTTCGGCACGGGCATCATAATTTTTCGGGTCTTTTACAAGAATCAAAGCGTTTTCTTTTACTGTACGGAGCAGAGCTTCTGCCATAGAATCTGTAAGCTCCATGTTTCCGCCGTTTGTAAAATATCGCTCCATTGTGTGCATCATAATATCAGTACAGCCACAGGCAGTCTGGTAGTCTGGCAGCGTCATAGTAAGTTCAGGATTCAAAATTGCAAAACGAGGGCGACCAAAGTCACTTGAATATCCACGTTTAACAAGACCTTCTTCCTTAGTGATTACAGAAGAATCACTCATTTCACTTCCTGTTGCAGCAAGAGTAAGGATTACGCCAAGAGGCATGCATGCTTTTACAGTGCGCTTGTAATCATAAAAATCCCAGACATCACCGTCGTTCATAACGCCATAGCCGATAGCTTTTGCAGAGTCTATTGCACTACCACCACCTACAGCAAGCAGAAAATCAATTCCTTCTTTTTTACAAAGCTCAATTCCTTCATAAACTAAGCTCAAATGTGGGTTTGGAACAGCGCCACCAAGCATAACATAAGGAATACCAGCCTTGTCCAGCTGATCAGTTACACGCTGCATAAGTCCCGAGCGGATAACACTTCCGCCGCCATAATGGATCAAAACCTTCTTTCCACCGAATTCCTTGATGAGATCGGCAACCTTTTCTTCTGTGTTCTTTCCGAACAAAACTTTTGTTGGTGTATAATATTTAAAGTCAAACATTTTTCATCCTCCTGCAATTCTCACTAATATTATACCCCACAATTCCTCCAAAATGTAGAAATTTTATCTATGAGAATAGGAAAAATATATTGTATTTTGTTATAATGACTTATTCGAGGGTTTTATGAAAACACTTTTTACAATTGATTTAAAAAATTACAAGGATGACTGGCAGCGCTCAAGACGAGATTCCGCAAGGGCAATTATCCGCATGGGTGAAGACAAGCTTGCCCTTGTTTATTCAACAAAGCTCGGCTATTACAAGTTCCCCGGTGGCGGAATAAATGAAAATGAAGATGTAGTTGCTGCCCTCATACGCGAAGTTCAGGAAGAAGTAGGCCTTGTAGTTATTCCTTCAAGTGTAAAGGAATATGGTGTGGTTCATCGTTTCCAGAAATCAGCCAGAACACCCGAAACAATTTTTGTTCAGGATAACTTTTATTACGAATGCCAGGTAGAAGACAAAGTCATAAATCAAAACCTCGATGACTATGAAGATAAAGCAGGCTTTGAACTGCGGATAGTTTCTATTAAAGAAGCAATGGAAACAAATCTAAAATTCCACGACACAAATAATTTTAACATTTTTATGATAGCCCGCGACACCCGAATTTTAGCGCTCATGCTTGGAGTTCCTGCAGAACCTTCACGTTGCGCAGCAGAATACCTTTTCGAAGAAGCCGTTGCAAAAAATCCGGGACCATGGCGTGATCACAGTATTGCAGTAGCCCGTGCGGCAGAAAAAATTGCCTTAGCCGTAAACAAAAACTGCGGCACAGAAAAACTAAATCCGGAGCTTGCATATATTTACGGACTCCTCCACGACATCGGCCGCCAGGAAGGCTACACCTATATTGCTCATGTTTACGACGGCTATCATTTTTTAATGTCGCTTGGTTATGAAAAAGCTGCCCAAATCTGTCTGACCCACTCGTTCAATCTTCAGACCACAGATGACTACATAGGCAAAATAGACATCACTCCAGAAAAGATGGAAGAAATAAAGAAACTACTTGCGGCAGCCACATATGACGACTACGACCGCATGATCCAGCTCCTAGATGCAACCTGCAGTGCAGACGGCACCCAGAACCTCGAACAGCGCATGAACGACGTAAAAGCCCGCTACGGCTACTACCCTGAACCAAAATGGAACAAAAATTTTGAACTGAAAGCATACTTCGAACAACTTGCAGACCAGGATTTTTATGATATAATCAAATTATGAATGATAAAAAGTTAAAGAAAGGCCTAATCCTCGAAGGCGGCGCAATGAGAGGAATGTTTACTTCCGGAGTCCTTGACGTTTTTTTAGAAGAAGGAATAGAGTTCGACGGAGCCATAGGAGTTTCTGCAGGCGCTACCTTTGGATGTAATTTAAAATCCCACCAGATTGGCCGGGCAATCCGCTACAACAAACGCTTTGCCCACGACTGGCGCTACTGTTCCATGCGCTCACTCATTTTGACAGGCGACATGTATGGTGCCCGCTTCTGCTACGACACTCTTCCAAACAAGCTCGACCTTTTTGACCGCGACACTTACAAGGCAAATCCAATGGAATTTTACTGCGTTGCTTCCGACTGCAAAACAGGCCTTCCTGTATATAAGAAGCTCGAAACCTGCGACCAGCATGATCTTACCTGGATGCGTGCAAGTGCCTCAATGCCTCTTGTAAGCAGGGTAATAAATATAGACGGTTATAAGCTCCTCGATGGAGGAATGACAGATTCAATCCCTCTCAAATATTTTGAAAGCATAGGCTATAACCGAAATGTAGTGATTCTTACCCAGCCACGCGAATTCCGCAAAAAGCCCGCAAGTCTTATGTGGCTCATGAAAATCATGCTTCATAAATATCCAAAGCTTGTGGAAGCAATGCGCAATCGCCCAGAAACATACAACCAGCAGACCGCCGATGTTTTTGCCAAAGCCGATCGTGGCGAAGTCTTCGTAATCTGTCCCGAAAAATCTCTTGGCATAAGCCGCACCGAAAACAACCCCGAAGAGCTCCAGCGAGTCTACAATGAAGGCCGTAACATTGCAAAAAAGCTGCTGCCAAAAATTAAAGAATTTCTTGAGGAATAATAAGGAGGGCGGAGCCCCGCCCGTAACGCCCGCTTCCCGTCATTGCGAGCGAAGCGTGGCAATCCAGAGTAAATGATCCAATCCTGCACTCGCGGGAAAAAGATGATTTATACAGAAAAACCGGTTCTACCGCGCGAAGCGTCGGTTAGCAACAACATTTACCGGGCGCGAAGCGTCCCGATATAGTCAGGTTATGCGGCAGTGCGCCTGACGCACTGTCCGTATGAACAAAAAAAAGCCGGCAGCTTTCTACTTTCCCGCGAGTGCAGTATCATCGAC
>JAEEGK010000520.1_pt1 | contig 96172 bp, 70 predicted proteins | sample 8958771 | NCBI WGS metagenome assembly JAEEGK01 (sample SAMN16246547, study PRJNA631951) | gut metagenome | biome: gut microbiome; feature: rumen; material: SC-attached | host: Bos | place: Iran: Karaj | collected 2018-10 | reverse complement strand
CGACAACATGTGTACCTTAGGCGTAACCACCATGTCGGCCGAGAGCCATGTGAATCCTGGTGGCTACCACACCTATCCACAGGCCTTGGAGCAGTTTACGGTAAGCGATGAGCGTACGGCTAAGGTGATAAACACCCGTCTGAAGGAACTGGGTCGCGAACCCGTTTGGAAGGATTGGGATGCCTCGTTCGATATGTGTAAGAAGTGTGTATGATTATAGTCCTTACGCGTCCTGATTTCTTCGAAGGCGAGGTAGAGCGTATCACTGATATGCTCACAAGCGGCAGGGCCGACCTCATCCATATCCGTAAACCTGAAGCTAGTCGCGATGAGATAGAACAGTTGCTATGCGAGTTGTCTTCTGACTTTTACAATCGTTTAGTGTTGCACGACCATTTCGACTTGGCGGTGAAATATGCTCTTCGTGGCGTTCATCTCAATCGCCGGAATCCCCATCCGCCATCAGGGGGGCAGTGGAGTGGGGACGTCAGCATTTCATGCCATTCACTCGCAGAGTTGGCTGAGTGCCGCAGAAAACCTTATGCCTATATGAGTCTTAGTCCTGTTTTTGACAGCATCTCTAAACGGGGTTATCGTTCGGCGTTCAAGCTTTATCAACTGACTGAAGCGCGACAGAAGGGACTTATCGATCATCGTGTTATGGCTTTGGGCGGAGTTACTTTCGATAAGATAAACTTAATTCTAAAAATAGGCTTTGGAGGAGCCATGATTCTCGGCGACGCATGGAAATAGTATTAACTATTGCTGGTAGCGACCCTTCAGGAGGAGCCGGCATCCAGCAGGATCTCAAGACCATCACGGCATTGGGTTGCTATGGTGCCACAGTCATCACCTCTGTCACTTCGCAGAATACGCTGGGTGTACAGGCTTCTATGCCTGTTCCGCCCGATGTGGTGTTCTCACAGTTGTGCTCTGTACTGAGCGACCTTGAGCCTCATGCTGTTAAGATAGGTATGATTCCTAATCAAACTGTGGCTGAGGTTATTGTAGAGGCTTTAAGAACTTGTCGCGTTCCTGTGGTCTACGACCCTGTGATGATTTCCACCAGTGGTTATCCACTTATGCATCCCGACGCCATCACCTATATCACCCGTCAACTCTTTCCGCTCTGTACCCTTATTACTCCTAATCTGCCAGAAGCCCAATCTCTGTTGGAGGGCATCATTGATGAGCATGTCCCGTCTGACGATGTGCAGCAGGCGGGAATTGTCCTGTCGCATCATTATGCCACCGCCTTCCTACTCAAGGGCGGTCATGCCGACTCATCTCAAATGACTGACTGGCTTTTTGGGGCTGACGGTACTGTCAGTCAGTTCTCTACAAGGAAGATTCATAGTAGTAATCTTCACGGCACAGGCTGCACCCTCTCGTCAGCCATCGCTTCCTGTTTGGCAAAGGGTGCCAGTTTGCCCGACGCTGTCAAGCAAGCCAAGCAATATCTCACCGATGCCATCCGTCGTTCTGTTACCATCCACATCGGTCATGGCCACGGTCCGCTATTACCACCTATTGGTGACAAATTTTAACGCATTGCGTTGGGATGATGAATATTCTAAAAAAAGAGGGAGCTATTTCTAATTAATCTGAAAATGTTTTGAGAGGTTTAAAGAAAAAAGATTATTATGTCTATATTTGCACACCAGTTAGACTGATAAGATGATAACAACACGTAGACGTCGGATAAGTTCATGGACCACTGCGATGTGGTTTATGCTTATGTCGTTGCTGGTGGTTCCCATTGTAGGACAGGCACAACGACAACTGCGGGTGGTTGACATTGAGACACTTATACCAGTAGTGGGGGCTAACGTGGTAAGCAAAGACGGCGTTGCCACTACCGACTCGTTGGGCAAGGTAAATGTGTCAGACAGTTGCAGGACCGTTTCTTTTTCACATGTGAACTACGAACCGCGTATTATCAACCTCAAAGAAGTGGGTGACACAATCTATATGATATCGAAACTGCTGAATCTGAAGGAAGTAGTGGTGTTTGGACATGGTAAGTCGCGAAACTATGAAGAGTTGAAGAAACGCCTGAAGATGGAAAAGACCGAGGCAGAACTTGCGTCCATCGACCCTGGCGTAGCCCTGAGGTTGGATTTGTGGAAGGCTGTCGCTGCCGTTCTTCCAAAGAGGTGGCGGCCTGGCTACAAAAAAGAACTACGTAAGAAACGCCTGAAGGAAATACTTGAAAACTATTAGATGGAATATCTTTTTTTCCCACTTTGCTTGCACGGATGGAAATAAATGTCTATCTTTGTGGCGCATAAACAAAGACTGCAATCATGAATAAACTACTGATTACTTGGCTGTTCATGGCAGTGGTGAGTGTCGTGTATGCTCAGGAGAACGACTACGGCTCGATTCTCCGTCAGCTCGACGAGGCCATAGAACTATCGCCCGAGACCGTGGCGCAATATGAGCAGCAGACGGAGGGCGTGTATCGGCAATACCAGAATGCTCGGACGCCTGAAGAAAAGTATGGACTGGCCTTCCAACTCTATGAGCAGTACAAGGCCTTTATGAACGACTCTGCCCTGCACTATCTCAGTGAGGCAGAGCGATGGGCAGAGGAACAGGGGAACGATGTACTTGTGGGTAATTGTAGGGCGCTAATGGCATTCCAGTGTTCCACTGTGGGCTATTACAACGAAGCGTTGGCCTTCTTGCACAGAATCAACAAGAAACAACTGGACAGCACAGGACTGCAGAACTACTATCAGTCGCAGATGCATGTATATGGCGAGTTGGGCTACTATTCGAACGTACCTTCGCTGAAAGAGGAGTATTTTCGTCAGCAGAACCTGTATCGCGACTCGCTCTTCTCGCTCATCGACCATCAGGATCCTACCTATATGATGTACCGCGTCTATCAGTTGCAGGAGCAGAAACGCATGGATGAAGCCCGACAGTTGAGCGACCAGTGGGTAAAACGCGTAAGTCCTGACAGTCGCGACTACGCTATAGCCTGTTATTATCGTTCGCTGAGTAGCAACAACGACGATGACCGTAAATATTGGCTGGCACAGTCGGCATTGAGCGACGTGCGTCATGCTGTAATGGACCAGGCGTCGCTATTGGCTTTAGCCGACCTTCTGAATACCGATGGTGATTTGGACCGCTCGTATCAGTATATCAGGTTTACGTGGGACTGTAATAACCGATTTAACACCCGTATGCGCTCTTGGCAGATAACACCGATACTGAACGTGATAGAGAAGAACTATCAAAAGGCGGTGGCGCACAACACAAGGGTGCTTTGGGTGTCGGTAGTGGTGGTGAGCATACTGGCCTTGCTACTGCTGGGTGTGCTATTGTTCCTGCACCGTCGTAATCGTCAGCTTGCTACAGCTCGTAACGACTTGAAGACTTCAAATAAAGAATTGGCAGCTGCAAACAGACGACTAGCTACTCAAACTGATGAGCTGTCGACTTTGAATGCACAACTCTCAACACTCAATTCGCAGCTCTCTGAAAGTAACAGCGTGAAAGAGGAGTATATAGGGCGGTTTATGAGCCTGTGCTCGCAGTATATCGATAAGTTGGATGACTATCGGAAGATGGTGAACAAAAAGATGAAGAACAAGGAACTAGACGAGTTGTATAGGATATCTAAGTCGACAGAGTTGAAGGAGAAGGAGTTGGAAGAACTGCTTCACAATTTCGACTCGGTGTTCCTACACTTATTCCCCCACTTCGTAGACGACTTCAATGCTTTGTTGCAGCCAGAAATGAGAATCACACCAAAGGAAGAGAACAGACTGGTTACAGAGATACGTATATTCGCACTGATACGTTTGGGCATTGAGGACTCGTCGAAGATTGCCGAGTTCCTGCACTATTCGGTGAATACTATCTATAACTATCGTGCCAGAATCAAGAATGGCGCGCTTGACAACCGAGAAAGTTTCGAACGGAGGGTGAAACTGCTTGGTATGCCCCAATAGACGGATGATAAGAGCAGCGTTAACGATAACGTAAAAAAAGAAGGCGAAATGCAAGGCGTTTCGCTTTTTTTTATTAATTTTGCACGCAAAACAAATAAAACTAATAATAAAACAAAGAAATGGAACAAGTATTCAGTTACATTATCAGTCTGGGTGCATCGGTGATGATGCCGATCCTGTTTACCATCATCGGCCTATGCATCGGTCTGAAGTTTGGAAAGTCTTTGAAATCAGGACTCTATATAGGTGTTGGTTTCGTGGGATTAGGTATTGTGACAGCGCTGCTGACTAATAACTTTGGTGATCCGCTGAGCGAAATCTCAAGACTATATAACCTTCAACTCGGCGTGTTTGATATGGGCTGGCCTGCCGCCGCAGCTGTCGCCTATAATACGGCTGTGGGGGCGCTGATTATCCCCATCTGTCTGGGGGTGAATTTCCTGATGCTGATTACCAAGACCACCCGCACGGTGAACATCGACTTGTGGAATTACTGGCATTTCGCTTTTATTGGTGCCGTGGCTTATTTCGTGATGGATCAGAGTCTGGCATGGGGATACTTCGCTGCCATCGTATGCTATATCAATACGTTGGTGATGGCCGACCTGACCGCTTCGAAGTTCCAAAGCTACTATGAGGATATGGACGGTATCTCTATTCCACAGCCATTCTGCCAGAGTTTTACGGCTTTTGCCATTGGGGTGAACTGGTTGCTTGACAAGATCCCAGGATTCTCAAAACTTGACATCGATGCAGATGGCCTGAAGAAGAAATTCGGCGTGCTTGGTGAACCCATTGTGCTGGGTGTTATCGTAGGTGCGCTGATTGGCGCTGTGGCACAGCTCGATATTAAAAAAGTGCTTTTTCTGGGCGTGACTATGGGTGCAGTGATGGAGTTGATACCAAGAATCACGAAACTTTTTATCGACGGACTGAAGCCTATAGCAGAGATGACTCAGGAAGTGGTGAAGAAGAAATTTAACGGCAGAAAAGTGTTTATCGGCATGTCACCTGCACTGGTGATAGGTCATCCAACTACGTTGGTGGCCTCGCTGATTTTGATACCCCTAGCTCTGTTGCTGGCTGTGATACTGTCGGGTAACGAGTTTCTGCCTTTGGCTTCGCTGGCAGGCATGTTTTATGTGTTTGTGATGGTGCTACCTTATACAAAGGGAAACGTGGTGAAAACGTTGATTGTGGGTTTTGTTGCTGTGGCCATTGGCTTATGGTTTGTTACCGACATGGCTCCTGCCTTCACACAGGCTGCTCAGGCTGTATATGTCCAGACTCAGGATCCTGCAGCAAAGATACCTGAGGGATTTCAAGCAGGGGCGCTTGATTTCGCAAGTTCGCTTTTCGGTTGGGTAATCTATAAGTGTGTGAATAGTCTGGCATACGTGGGTGCTGTTATCCTGACTGTCATCACCATTGCAATGGTGTTTTGGAACCGCAAAAGAATCATTGCTGATGAAAAAGCAGCGAAATAATTAATGGGAATGGATGACACTGATTAACACAGAAAAACAATGTAAATCCGTGCAAAAATAAATTATTGAATAACTTAAACTATTTATAAAATGAAGAAAACGTTTCTTACGATGACCCTGATGATGGTCATACAGAGTGGAATGGCGCAGCAGAATGTGAACTTTCAGACTGCTTGCCATCCTGAAGATGTTAAGCATTACGATACGAAGACTTTGCGCGAGCGCTTTGTGATGGAGAAGGTGATGGTTGCTGATGAGATAAACCTGACCTACTCGCATTACGACCGGTTTATCTTTGGTGGCGCCATGCCTGTAACTAAAACCTTGAAGCTGGAGAATTTCCGTGATTTGGGACTTGATGTTGATCCAGGTATCAAGGATAAGTATTTTCTCTATAATCGCGAGTTGGGTATAGTGAACTGTGGTGAGGGTGACGGCGTGGTGATAGTAGACGGTAAGGAGTATGCCCTCTCTCCGAAGGAAGCTCTCTACATCGGACGTGGCCATATTGCCAAGGACAAGGATGTCAACAAGGAAGTGCTGTTTCGCTCGAAGGACGCCAATAAGCCTGCTAAGTTCTATCTGAATTCTGCTACAGCCCACCAGCACTATAAGACACAGTGGATTACACTCGATGGACGTAAGGGGTCTCTGAAAGCTGCCGTATGGGGACCTGTAGGTTCGCTGGAAGAATGCAATAACCGTACTGTATACAAGCTCATCGTGAACGATGTGCTGGAGGAGGGCCCCTGTCAGTTACAGCTCGGTTTGACACAGCTGAATCCTGGCGCAGCTTGGAATACGATGCCTCCTCATACTCATGGACGAAGGATTGAGGCTTACTACTACTTCAACCTGCCTCAGGAACAGACCATCGCTCATATCATGGGACAGCCGGAAGAGAGTCGTGTGGTCTGGTTGCACAACGAACAGGCTATTATGTCGCCAGAGTGGAGTATTCACGCAGCAGCAGGTACTTACTACTATACCTTCATCTGGGGTATGGCTGGCGAGAACCTTTATTATAACGATAAGGACAACATTCCCGTAATTGATATCAGATAACTATGGCACCTGTACAAACAACAAAGATGTCCAACTTCCGCTGGGTCATCTGTGCGTTGCTTTTTCTGGCAACAACTGTAAACTATATGGACCGTCAGGTCTTGTCATTAACATGGAAGGACTTTATTGCCATCGATTTCCATTGGACTGATGCCGACTATGGTAAGATTACGGGTATGTTCTCGTTGTTCTATGCTATTGCCAACTTGTTTTCTGGTAAATTTATCGACTGGATGGGAACGAAGAAGGGGTATCTTATCGCAATCTTCGTATGGTCTACAGGTGCTGTGATGCATGCTGGTTGTGGATGGGTGGCCATGAATATCGAAGGCTACAACTCTCTCGAGGCTCTGCGTGCCGTTCAGGCAGGTAGCGATGCTGCTGTAGCTATTGCCACCATTTCTGTATGGCTCTTCTTGAGTTGTCGTATGATACTGGCTGTTGGTGAGGCTGGTAACTTCCCTGCTGCCATCAAGGCGACGGCGGAGTATTTCCCAAAGAAAGACCGTGCTTTCTCAACCTCAATCTTCAACAGCGGAGCCTCTGTTGGTGCCTTGGCTGCTCCTGCCACTATCCCCCTGCTGGCTCGTGCCTGGGGCTGGGAGATGGCTTTTGTTATTATCGGTGTCCTAGGTTATGTATGGATGGGGCTCTGGATGTGGCTTTATGAGAAACCGCGTAAGAGTAAGTACGTGAATCAAGCAGAATTGAACTATATCGAGCAGGATAGTGATATTGCTGAGGTGCAGGATCGCAATAAGGTGAAGGAGGAAAAGGCTATTCCATTCTTGAAGTGTTTTACCTTCCGTCAGACATGGGCGTTTCTTGTTGGTAAGTTGATGACAGATGGCGTGTGGTGGTTCTTCCTGTTCTGGGCACCAGCCTATTTCAGTGACCAGTATGGTTATACCTCGGATTCAACGATGGGTATCTTGTTGATCTTCACTCTCTATCTGATTGTAACTATACTTTCTATCGGTGGTGGTTATCTGCCAACCTACTTCGTGGATAAGAAAGGCATGAATCCCTATTTGGGACGTATGCGTGCGATGCTAATCTTTGCTTGCTTCCCCGTGTTGGGATTGCTGGCCCAACCTTTAGGTGCATATAGTGCATGGTGGCCTGCTATCTTGATTGGTCTGCTGGGTGCTGGCCATCAGGCATGGAGTGCCAATCTCTTTTCAACAATTGGTGATATGTTCCCCAAGAGCACCATTGGTACAATTGTCGGACTGGGTACGATGACGGGTGGTTTCGGCTCGATGGCTATTAATATGGGATCGGGTGAGTTTTTCACTTGGGCAGCAGAGCAGGGCAATGCCTTCCAGTTCTTTGGCTTTGAGGGTAAACCTGCTGCTTATATGGTTGTGTTCTGTATCTGTGCTGTAGCTTATCTCATTGGATGGTGCATCATGAAGGCACTTGTTCCAAAATACAAGCCCATCGTTGTGGAATAGTTTTTAGGCACGGATTAACGCGGCTTAAATAAATTTAAGACACGGCTTTAGCATAATAACTAAGGCCGTGTTTTTATAAAAAGCGGTGTTAATCCGTGTCAAAAACTATCATGCGCGAGGACTTACTCCGTGTAATCCGTGCCTACATAAGAACCTTGCAAAATGGTGTGGGGGAGGAAATCTTGGTAGACGAGGGCTTCGAGTAGTCCCTTCGACATCGCCTCGTTGTCTTTGCGAGTGTAGCGGATATCGGTAAAAACCTGGGCGAGGGTTTCTTTGTGATTGATATTCACAAAGTTGCGGTTCTCCTCCAAGTTCTCCTTATAATTATAATAGGTGTCGATGTCTGTAGCCAGATAGTCCTTGTATGTCTCCTGATGCACGAAACTCTCTAAGGGTAGTCGATCGGAGAGCGGAGGTTCTTCTGCTGGCCATCCTATGGTGAGTGTGGCCACTGGCATTACGAGCTTAGGCAGTTTTAGAATGTCGATAATCTGCTGGGGCTGATAAATAGTTGTTCCTAAGTAGCAATAGCCCAGTCCTTCCTCGTCCATCAGATTGCATAGAGTCTGTGTGTAGAGCAGCGCATCGGTAGCTGCGTTGATATACGATAGAAAGTTGTTGTAGCCAGGTTCGGCTTTACGACACTTGGCCCAGAAACTAGTGCGGTTAAAGTCGGCACAGATGGTCAGTATGATGGGGGCTTCGCTAACCATGGGCTGGTTGAAGTGGGCTGGCGCCAGCTTCTGTTTCATTTCTTCACTGCGGGTAACAACAACGCTGTAAAGTTGTAGATTCCCCATGGTCTGCGTGCGAGCAGCCTGTGTCAGCAAACGCTCAAGTAGCTCGTCACTAATATCGCGATTAGCATACTTACGTATCGTTCTTCTAGTGAGAATTGATTTCATTTTGTTGTTTTTGGTCGCAAAGATACAAATATTTCTTAATTATTAATCTATTATTCTCAATTTATTCGTAACTTTGTCGCCAAAATATATCAGATTATGGAAGAAGATATTCGTAAGGAAACATTAAAGCGTGTGGCTCATGAGTTGGCCATAGCTGGTCTAAAGCAGAACGCTCCCCTCACTGAGGAACAAATTGCAATAGTGCTGGAGGAGAGGCTGATGACGGTGATTCCTGAGATTACTGAGGTTAGGCCTCAGGTCCTTGAGTGTGACGTGGTGCGCTTTCAGAACAATAAAGAAAAGTGGGTGGCGCTCGTTGGTCTGCTTGATGGTTATCCGTATGAGATATTTACAGGTCTTCAGGACGATGAAGAGGGTATTATATTGCCCAAAAACGTGACCCATGGCAAGATTCTTAAGCAGATAAACACTGATGGTAGTAAGCGCTACGATTTCCAGTTTGAGAATAAACGCGGTTATAAAACAACGGTAGAGGGCCTCTCAGAGAAGTTCAACCCAGAGTATTGGAATTATGCGAAACTTATCTCTGGTGTGCTTCGCTATCGCATGCCGTTGGAGCATGTTATCAAACTCGTGGCTTCACTCTCGTTGAAGGATGAGAGCATCAATACTTGGAAGACGGGTGTTGAGCGGGCCTTGAAGAAATATATTCCTGGAAACCATGATGATTTTGAACAGGATAATTGTGAGGAATGACGCTGATTGATGGATATGTGTTTTTGCGGGATGTCCGCTTCCATGCGTTCCATGGGGTGTTATCGCAGGAAAGCAGGGTTGGAGGAGAATTCATCGTTAATCTCCGTGTGGGCTATCCCTTGGAGAATGCAGTGGAGAGTGATGAGGTGGATGACACCTTGAACTATGCTGCTTTGTACGACCTTGTGGCGCAAGAGATGTGCCAGCCCTCCAAGTTGCTTGAGCACGTGGCAGGTCGGATCATAAAAGCTATAGAACATACGTTTCCGCAAGTGACATCCGTTGATCTGACGCTCACCAAGCGGAATCCTCCCATGGGAGCAGATTGTGATGGTGCAGGTGTGGAAATACATTGGATAAGGTAAAAAGGTGAAGGTAGTTAGAAACATATTAGGACTTTTTTTACTGTGTGCAGCTTTTTCGGCTCATGCAGCCAATAAGCAGTTTACCTTGGTGATTGATGCTGGTCATGGCGGGCATGATACGGGTGCGGTGGGAGCTATCTCGAAGGAGAAGAACCTGACGCTGAAGTTCGCATTGGCCTTTGGGCGATTGGTGGAAAATAACTGCCCCGATGTCAATGTGGTTTATACCCGAAAGACAGATAAGTTCGTGGAGCTCTATCGTCGTGCAGAGATAGCCAATAAGGCAAAGGCCGACCTCTTTATCTCATTCCATATCAACGCTTTGCCTAAAGGGCGTGTGGCACGAGGCTTCCAAACCTATACGTTGGGTACCAGCAAACGTACGGGAAAAATGACGGGGGTGATAGAAAATCTGGAAGTGGCCAAGCGCGAGAACTCGGTAATCTTCCTTGAAAAAGACTATAAGCAGACTTATCAGGGCTATGACCCCAATTCGCCAGAAAGCAATATCATGTTTGAATTTATTCAGGATAAGAACATGGAGAATAGTGTGGAGCTGGCCAAGTATATGCAGAAATATGTGTGTCAGGCAACAGGCCGACAGGATATGGGAGCTCAACAGGATAATTTGGCTGTACTGCGCTTGTCGTCGATGCCGGGTTGCCTGATAGAGTTGGGCTTTATCTCTACACGTGACGAGGAGGTTTATATGAACTCCGCTGCTGCTGAGAGTCAGTATGCTCGTGGGGTATTCAATGCGTTCCTTAATTATCGTAAGCGTCATGGCGGTAGCATTACCATTCCTTATATGCCTGTAGAAAATCCCAAACCACAACAAAAGGAGATTCTGCAGTCCAGGCAGGAAGAACCCATAACGGAGTTACAGTCCGGCCCGGTAGATATTCAGGATACGGTCCTGCGGACGATGGTTTCCGAACCTGCGGCCATGGCAGTTCCTATTGCAGAACCAGCCCCTGTTGCTAGAACTACGTCAATAGCTCCTGTGTTCAAGGTTCAGATTTTAGTCAGTTCTTCGAAAATAAAGGCAGGCGATGCCCGACTGAAGGGTCTTACAGGTGTAGACTACTATCAGGAGGGAGGCATGTACAAATATACGGTAGGCTCGTCAGAAAATTATAACGAGATAAATCAGAAACGCAAAGAAGTATCAGAGAAATTCCCAGGTGCATTCGTCATTGCTTTCAAGGATGGCGCTCGGACTGATGTCAATGCAGCTATAAAGGATTTCAAGAATAGAAAGAAATAAAAGAAACGAGTTATGAAGAAATTATCTAAAGAGGTTCAGATTGCTTTGGTTGCAATCGTTGGCATTGTCGTACTGTACGTCGGACTTCAGTTCCTGAAAGGCATGACGCTGTTCTCTACTGATAATAGTTACTATGTGAAATTCCAGGATGTGAGCGGATTGTCGGTGGCTAGTCCTATCTATGCCAATGGCTATCGTGTAGGTGTTGTAGAAGAAATTGTTTATAACTACCAGAAGACGGGTGATATCGTGGCTCAGATAAGTATCGACAATAAATTGGCTGTTCCTGCAGACAGTAGGGCTGAGATATGTACCGACATGATGGGAAATGTAAAGGTGGAGCTCAAATTAGGTTCTGCGAGTGCCATTGCCTCAGGTGACACTATCTGTGGTGGTCAACAGTTGGGGGCCTTGGGACAGGCTGCAGGCATGATACCACAAATACAACAGATGTTACCTAAACTCGATTCTATTTTGGCAAGTGTGAACACCCTGTTGGCTGACCCGGCTATAGCTAACTCTCTGCATCATGTTGACCAGATAACTGCAAATCTGACTAAGACTAGTCAGGACTTGAATCGGCTAACGGCCAGTTTGAATCAGCAGATGCCTCAGATACTTAAGAATGCAGATGGTGTGCTGGCTAATACCAATCAGTTGACTGAGAGTCTGAATAACCTCGATATTGCCACAACCATGGTAAGCGTTAATACCACTCTGAAGAATGTGGAGCAGATGACGGCCAAACTGAACAGCACAGAGGGCACTTTGGGATTACTGATGAGAGACCCGAGTCTTTATAGTAATTTGAATGCTACGATGATGCACGCAGACTCCCTGATGATAGATTTAAAAACTCATCCAAAACGCTATGTACACTTCTCGGTTTTCGGAAGAAAAAATGATTAATTTAGATTTTGTCTAAATAAATGAGATTTTACTCTCTATCTCTTTTCTAAGCTGATAAGTCATTTTGTGGGGGTGTTGAAAACGTTGTATACTGCTGATTATTAGTGTGTTGTCTTTTTGCAAGTGTATAAATCTGTATATTCTTGCGTGAAACGGGTTAACTTGCCGATTATGAGGTAGTTATATTTGATTGTACACACGTGGCTAAAAAATGTGCATTTGCATAATTGAAAAAAAAATGCGAACTTTGCACCACAATTATAAATCACAAGCCTACGGTCTTGTAACTAATAAATATTGTCGCAAACATAAAACAACGCCAATGAAAAATAGTCATCAGGCGCTCTGGGACAACTGCCTTAATCTGATTAGGGCTAACGTTACTGAGCAGCAGTTTAAAACGTGGTTCGCACCAATCACCTTCGAGTCTTACTCGGAGCAGGATCATACGTTATTGGTGCAGGTTCCGAGTCCGTACGTGTACGAGTACTTGGAGCAGTACTACGTCGGACTATTAAGTAAGGTGCTTGCGCGTGTGTTTGGTACTAATGTGATACTACGTTACAGAATCGTGGCAGTTCAGACTGGTAATGGTACTGTAGAGATTGAGAGCGATGGCCCCAGTATGGATATGTCTCACCCTGCTCCTCAGGGTAATAAGTCGCCTTCAACGCTTGATGCGGCCACTCCCCAGCAGCTGAATCCTCAACTCGACCCCAAGAAGACATTCCAAAACTATATAGAAGGTGACAGCAATAAGTTGTCTCGCACTGTAGGACTCTCAATTGCGGAGCATCCAGGTAAAACCACATTCAACCCCTTCTTCATCTATGGTCCTTCAGGCTGTGGTAAAACCCACCTGATTAATGCCATTGGCGTGCGTTGTAAGGAAACTTATCCGAATAAGCGTGTACTCTATGTTAGTGCTCGTCTGTTTCAGGTGCAGTTTACTGATTCTGTGCGTCAGAACACCACCAACGACTTCATCAATTTCTATCAGTCTATTGATGTGCTGATCGTTGATGACATTCAGGAGTGGGTTAACTCTCCTAAGACACTTGACACGTTCTTCCACATCTTCAATCACCTGTTCCGCAATGGTAAACAGATCATTCTGGCTAGCGACCGTCCTCCTGTAGATCTTCAAGGCATGAAGGATCGCTTGCTCACACGTTTCGCCTGTGGACTGATTGCTGAGTTGGAAAAGCCCAATGTGCAGTTATGTGTCGACATTCTCACCTCAAAATGTCGTCGTGATGGTTTGAGCATTCCATCGGATGTGATTCAGTATATCGCTGAGACAGCTAATGGCAGTGTGCGTGATTTGGAGGGTGTGGTTAATTCGCTGATGGCCTATTCAATCGTTTACAACTCAAATATCGATATGCGTTTGGCTGAGCGTGTCATCAAACGTTCTGTGAAGATTGATAATCATCCGCTTACTGTTGATGATATTCTCGAGAAGGTGTGCCATCATTATGGTGTCAGTCAGTCGAGTGCATTCAGTAAAAGTCGCAAGCGTAATTATGTTCAAGTGCGTCAGGTGTCTATGTATCTGGCTCAGAAGCATACCAAACTTTCTGCAGCCCGTATTGGTCAACTTATTGGCAATCGTGATCACTCAACGGTAATTCATAGTTGCAATACCATTGAGAAACGTTTGAAGATTGACAAGGCTTTTGTGGCTGAGATTAGTAGTATTGAAAATTCGTTTAAACTGAAACAATAACATAATTAATCCCCCATCAAACTGATGGGGGATTAATATTTATAGTCTGATACTGAATCCTGTTATTATCCAGCGACCAGGTTCCTGAACGTGTCCAAAGTCTACATAATCCTTGTCGAATAGGTTGTTGGCCTCTACATATAGTTTCCATGTTTTTTGTTGCCATGACAATCGGGAGTCAATCAGCGTATAGGGCTGATAATTGTGTGCGATGCCATCGAAGTCGGTGTATTGGCCCACGCGGTCTTGCCAACGCAGGTTGACGTACAATGTGAGTTGTCTCCACAATGGTAGTTGGGCATGAGCCACCAGTTTGTGGCGCAGATACTCCAGCGCATATTGCGACACGACGCCCGCTTCCAGATTCTTTTCTTGGTTGATGTAGCTGTAGCTCAGTTTTACAACAGCTTGCTGTAGGCGGATTGTCGCTGATAGCTCAGCGCCAATGCTGTTCACCTTGGTGTGATTCACGCTCTGCCATACAGCATCATCGCCCTTCGAGGTGTCCATAATCCAGTCAATCATGTTGCGTCCATGGTGATGCCAGATAGTGGTACTGAAGGTGACGAGCCATGTGTGATAGGTAATACCAGCTTCTAGAGCCCTCATCTCTTCAGGTTTCAGGTGCGGGTTCGCACTATAGCCCTGTAGCTTGTAGTACATCTCTGTGAACGAAGGCATACGTAACGATGTGTTGTATGAGGTATGCAGAGTCCATTTGTTATTAGGGCGATAGCTGATGTCAATTCCAGGGTAAACAGTCATGTTCATATTGCTCCATGAGTTCTTTACCGCCACCAGTCCTGCTGATAGTGTGAAATGCTTCAGTAGCAGGTTGTGCTCCAGAAAACCACTGATGTTGGTACGGTTCACGCCAAGTGTATACTCTCTGTCAGTACCTTTAATATGGTGAGCTTGCGTGAGTGGCTCGCCTAAGTTCCCACTTACCAGATCCTCATTTCTCAGTTCTGCGCCAAAGGCCGTTCGTCCTGCCTTCCAGTCGAAATAGCTGCTCAAACCGACTCCATATACATCTGTGCGGTTATAGTTGAATTTCATCTTCTCTGGCATGTCGCGATACCCTTCATAACGGTCGCGGTTCTGGTTCCAGTAGATGCTGGGTGCGAAGTGCAGTCTGCCTAGCTTCGTTTCACCCTGAATGGCCGAATAGAGTTTCGTGGTGTGTTCATACTGATTGTCGGCCTGCCACTTGGGTGAGGCCCAGAACGTGCTCGATCCATAGCCTTTGTCAGCCATCCCAAGATGCCAATTCAGCCTGATGGTCTCATCTTCGTATTGCCCCTGATAGAAAGCCTTTGAACCACTGAAGTCTGTATTCAGCGTTCCAGCCTTCGAGCGACTATAACCATCACTGCGACTGTAGCTGGCACTCACCTGATTGTTCCAGAGTCCAAGTTTCAGGTTCGTTCTTCCGCTTGCCTTCGCATAGCCATACGATCCCCCTTCTAGAGTCAGGTCAGTGCTTGTCTGCAGGGCTGGCTTCGTTACGATGTTAATCGCCCCGACTAGAGATGAGGTGCCATAGATGCGTCCCGCAGGACCTTCTACCACCTCTATCCTCACAATCTCGCTCAGGTCGATGGGCAGATCCATTGCGTTGTGTCCCGTTTGCGGATCACAGATGTTGATTCCGTTGAGTAGCAGGATGATCTGGTCTGACGTACCTCCCCGAATCGAGATGTCGGTCTGCGCACCAATAGGTCCACGCTGACGCACATCCACGCCTACGGCGTATTTCAGCAAATCGTTAATACTTTGTACTGGAGCCTGCGCAATATCCTGGCGCTCTAGTACAGTTACCATTCTCGCAGCCTGACTTTTCGTCAGGGGCGCCCTCGAGCCAGTTACACTGACCTCCTCGAGCATCATCTCGCGGGCTGTTGTCATCGTGGCAGAGTCGGTTACGACGGGTTTTGTCGCAACACTCTCCGCAGAGGCATAGGTCAGCGTGGCTACAGAGAGCACACTGCACACCACCTCTCTACCGAGACAAGCAAAGAGCGAGTAGCCTTTGTTTCCGAAATGACGGAACACCAGGCGTTGGCGCTTCATGTTGAATGTTGGTTTGTACATGTGTTAAAATGTTCTTAAAGTGCTCTGCTTCTTGCAAAACGAGTGCAAAAGTACAAAAAAAAATCGTACCTTTGCACAAAATACAGAATAAATCGCATCATGAAACGACTATTGACCGTTCTTTTGAGTGCTTTACTGGTGCTCCCAGTTCTTTCCCAGCAACTCATTCGCCATCCTTGGCAAGGTAAGCGTGTGGCCTATTTTGGCGACTCTATCACCGACCCCCGAAACAGTGGGTCTAAACTGAAGTATTGGCATTATCTGCAAGAGTGGCTCGACATTGTCCCTTACGTCTATGGTATCAGCGGACGGCAATGGAACGACATTCCTGCCCAGGCAGATAAGCTGAAGGCTGAGCATGACGACGATGTAGACGCAATCCTTATATTCATAGGTACCAACGATTATAATGCTGGTGTGCCCATTGGCGAGTGGTTTACAGAGCGTCTGGAAAAAGTGGTGGCAGGCATCCATGAACAGAAACATCCCGTAGACCGTCTCCATCGCTACCCCGTGATGTGCGATTCAACCTATCGTGGCCGCATCAACAAGGCACTTGACTATGTGAAGCGTCTCTATCCTACTAAACAGATAGTATTGCTCACCCCCATCCATCGCGCAGAATTCTATGCCAACGAGAGTAATTGGCAGCCACGTGAAGATTATACCAACAAGTGTGGAGAATACCTTGATGCCTATGTCGAGTCTGTCAAACAGGCTGGCAATCTCTGGGCTGTCCCAGTCATCGACCTCAATGCTCTTAGTGGCCTTTATCCTCTGATGGATGAGCATACCCAGTATTTCAAAAGTGCAGAGAACGATCGCCTGCATCCCAACGATGAGGGGCATCGACGCATGGCGCTTACTTTGATGTATCAACTGCTTGCTCTGCCTGTGTTCTGAGAATGTTTTTAACTGTTTTTTGATATATCTTATGTGGAATAAACCGTTTACAATGAAAGAGGGCTTCTTGATAGGGGCTGGTGTTGTCGCGGCGGGCTTAGTACTTCAGCTCAGCGTGGGGCGCGTTGTGTGGAACACCTTTGCGTGGCCCGTCAACGGCTTTGTGCTTGTAGGCTTTTTCGCCCTCATAGCCATCGTATCCCTGTTGGGACGCCGTTTCTACGTCTGTCAGTTCATTGGCTCCAATCGAGCTGCTATTCCCGCCCTTGTCTATGCTGTGGTGCTCACTATTGTCATGGGACTGGTGCGTCAGGATGGCTCAGACTCGTGGTTCAGTGACATGCTCTCATTCTGGCCCTTTGTGCTCGTCTATGTCTATATTGCCCTTATTTTGGGACTTGTCATCATCCGTCGTTCGCTCCGTTTCCGTTGGCGTCGCGACATACCCTTCATGCTCAACCATCTTGGGCTGTTTCTTGCTATGACCACTGCCACTTTGGGCAATGCCGACATGCAGCGCCTCAAGATGATTACCACCGTTGATGAACCCGAGTGGCGTGCCCTTGCCTCTGGTGGGGCTATCGTCGAGATGCCTATTGCCATTGAACTCAAGCGTTTTATCATGGAGACCTATGATGATGGATCGCCTCGTCGCTTTGCTTCTGATGTACAGATACTTACCAAGTCTGGCAAGCGCATTCAGACTACCGTCGATGTTAACAAGCCCGTAAAGGTTGATGGGTGGAAGATCTATCAGTATGGCTACGACACCCAGATGGGTGCCATGAGTCAGATATCCATCCTTGAACTGGTGAACGACCCCTGGTTGCCACTCGTATATCTGGGCATCTACATGATGCTGGGTGGGGCCGTGTTTATGTTTGTTTTAGGAGAAAGGAGGAAACGCGTATGACTTGGCATCATTTCATTTATTTTGCACTCCCTGCAGTGCTGTTGTGGGCTTTTGGCGCATGGTCCGCATGGCGTTCTAAGTCGCGTCTCGCCACAGTCTCTACCATTGCTGGCCTGTTTGTATTCTTCGCGTTTATCCTGTCAATGTGGGTGTCGCTTGAGCGTCCGCCCTTGCGTACTATGGGCGAGACACGCCTCTGGTACTCGTTCTTCTTGCCCTTGGCGGGTATCATTGTCTATTCGCGCTGGAAGTACAAGTGGATTCTCATCTTCTCCACCATTCTGGCGCTTGTGTTCATCTGTGTCAATCTGTTCAAGCCCGAAATCCACTCCAAGACGCTTATGCCAGCCCTTCAGAGCCCCTGGTTCGCGCCCCATGTCATTGTCTACATGTTTGCCTACGCCCTACTGGGAGCCGCAACTGTCATGGCCCTCTATCTGCTCTTTTTCAAGAAGTCGGCCGTCAGCAAAGAAGAATTCCTCATCACTGACAATCTCGTGTATGCGGGTCTGGCTTTCATGACATTTGGTATGCTTTTCGGTGCCCTCTGGGCCAAGGAGGCGTGGGGCCACTATTGGTCGTGGGATCCTAAAGAGACGTGGGCAGCCATCACGTGGTTTGCCTATCTGGGCTACATCCACTATCGCCAGCAGCCACGCCACAACCGTTATCTGGCGCTCATAACCCTGTTAGTCGCTTTCGTGCTCTTGCAGATGTGCTGGTGGGGCATCAACTACCTGCCCAGCGCCCAAGGCGCCAGCGTCCATACCTATACGACTTAAACATAGATTTTAGTCGGAGTAAAAGGGAATTTTACTCCGACTAAAGTCCCCTTTTACACCGACTAAAAAGTTTCAGCTATTTGGGGGCTACTTTCCGAATCGCGAGGTGTCGACTGATTTCTGCTCATGGGTCTTGTAGCCGTTGAAAGTGTAGCGTACGGTGAGTGAGAAGGCTTGCATGTCGACATGGTTGGTGAAGGCGTAGCTCGTCTGACCAATGTGGCACTTGGTTTTCGTACGGTAGGTGTCGAAGATATCCTCGCCATGGAAGGTGAGCGAGAGACCCTCGACTGGGGGAATCCAGGTGATACCAGCTGAGACGGAATACATCTCCTGAATGTCGTAGCAGCCCTGAATGGCAGGGAACTGGTACCAGCTGGAAAGCTCGAGAAGGAGCTTCTTTTGAAAAAGAGAGAGATTGTTGTTGAGTCTGAGCATCGATGCGACCTTACGCTTTGAGAATGATGTGGCGTCGAGTTGCCCGCTCTGGTGCATGTCGAAGACCATAGTGGTGAGGCGCGACTGGAACTGTTGGGTCCAGTCGATGGGTAAGACAGCCATGAGACCATAACGATAGTCGTGACGCATGTTGAAATATTTGTAGATAGCACAGAGTTCTTTGTCGCTGAGTGTCATGGACTGAGTAAAGCGGTGGGGACTTGACTCGGCAAACACGCCAAGCACGTATTTTGATTGGATGATATAATTGAGGTTGAGGCTGTACTTGACGTAGGGCTTTAGCGAGGTGTTACCGTCGTTCACGCAGTAAGTATTGATATAGGTGCGGTTGGCCGCTGTGGTCCAGTAAGTGGGATAGCGCTTTTCGCTGCTAAATGTGAGCTGGATGACGCGGGCGGTGCGTGGTCGATAGATAAGGGTGAGTGAGGGATAGAGTTGCCACTCCTGCCAAAGTGTGGTGGCGGGGACGCCATCCTTACTGTACGACGAGTGGAAATACTCGCTCTCGAGCGACAGGTTGATGAAGCCTTTCTTGCCCAGAGAATGGCGATAACCCACGTAAGCGGAGCCCGTCTGCTCCTTCTGCTCGAACTTGAATGATTCCCCAGTGAAACCTTGGGACGACAGGAACTCCTTGTGGTTGGTTGTGGTGGCGATGTTGCCCCGGATACCGTAGTTGATATGGCCGCCCATCAGGCTGATTTTGTGGTCGACGAAAAGACTGAGTTTAGACACTTGCTGCTTGTAGCTGCAGTCGAGACTGCTTTGTTGGGAGTCGGTGAGATCCTGGTGCTCTTTCTCGTTGTAGAAGGTGGCGCTGGCACCTATCTCGAAATCGTGATGACTGAGTGAGGCTTCGAGGTTGTGGAGCCATGAGGGACTCTTGGTGTGGGTGTCGCTCAGAATGGGGGTGGCATTAATCGTAGTAGCGGCTGTGGCGTTGCTCTTGGGATAGTCGTGTTGCAGTACATAAGATAGTGAGATTGAAGTTTGCTCGCCCAACGTGATGTCGGCATCAGCATAGAGGCTGTTGTTGAGTGACTTGAAGGTGTGATGGTCGGTCTGAGCGACGTCGTAGATGTGGCCTGCCAAGGGGTGAAGGGCATTGAGATTCAGCTGAGTGGCCGACTTGTCATAGGTACCAGCATAACCCATGTTGGCCGACCACTTGGGAGATGAAAGAGCTAGATTCAGCCCTCCGTTAGTTCCTGTATAAGTGGCTTGGCTGAGGCTGGCATTCACGTCGCCATTGAGCTTCAGTGAATTAGAGCGCTCTTTGGTAAGTGTGATGTTGACTGAAGCGCCTCGCACACCAAAACGGCGAGGGGTATTGTAGTAGACGTCAATGCTGGCCACGCGGTTGGGTGACAGCGAAGAGAGGTAGGATAGGAGTTGTTCTTGGTTCATACCGCTTTTCTTTCCATTGACGAGAATGGAGAATGAGGTGGCTCCGACAATGGTATATGTCGTCCCAGACTTCTGTAGTGTGGGTATCTCGTCGAGCATATCGAGTGCATGACGGATAGGACGATCCGCCATGAGTTGCTGGCCGCTGTAGTGCAGAGCGCCATTTGCATTGACTCGCATGGGCAGACGCCCCTGCACGGTGATGCCCTTCAGTTGGAAGGTTGTGTCAACAAGGCTGTTACCCGGCTTCTCCGAAGGAGTCTGGCCAAACGATGCCACAGCAACGCCGACTGTTAGAAAAAAAAGATTCATTATTCGTTTCATGGTGGCAAAGGTAAGTAGAAAAATGAGGAAAAACAAATCGGAAAGACCTCGTTTCATGAACACCTGCTTTGAGTTCATCAAATGATATGAGAAGCTCGAAAAATGTACGTTATAGGGGCTGTCTGAGCTTGAAAATGTGGATTTCATGAACTGAACGGCATATTTCGTGAAATAAAGGAGCAATAGTCGTCTGTTAATCAGATGAAAATATGTATATTTGCAGCAAAATATCGAATCAAAGCATGGATATAAAGTATTTGATATTATCGAACAGTAATGTACTAGTGAGGGTGGCTGTGCCCGATATCGCGTACATCTCTTCAGACGGCAGCTACTCGACGATGGTATTGACGGATGGGCGCAAACACGTGTTTTCTTTCAATCTGTCGGCGTTTGAGAAACTTCTGGAGAGTCAGTTGGGACTGGAGTCACAGGTGTTTATCCGCTTAGGTAAAAGTCTGATTATAAATAGTAACTACATTTACTGTATAAACATCCCGTCGCAGGAACTTGTCTTGTCGGGTAGCAGAATGGGCGAGGGTTTCACGCTCAGCGCGTCGCGTGAAGCCTTGAAGTCACTCAAGTCGATGATTGAAGAAAACGTAAAAAGCAGGAGGTTATTATGAAGAATATGGAAAACGATGTATATGTGATAGGTGGCAAAAAACGTGCCTATTGGCTCAGGTATGTCATCATTGCCCTCTGTATAGCAGCGGGTATAGCGCTCTGGCTGGCGCAAGGCCGCCCAAAAAGAAGCACTCAGCCCACACAGGAACTGAATGCTATAGAGGTGTTGCCTGAAAACGCTATGTCGCCTAAGTTTGATGGGCAGTATGACTTCAGCGAGTTTCTGAAGTGGGTGAGTGCCAACATCAAGTATCCTAAAGGCTTGGAGAGCATCGAGGCTAAGGTTGTGGTGGCGTTTGTCATCACGCAAGAGGGCGACATGGCTGATGTTGAAATCGTGTCGCAGCCTGAGCAGAAGGCGTTTGGACAGCAGGTGGTGAGTCTGCTGAAGACGTGCCCTAAATGGGCGCCAGCAAGGCTGGCAGACGGAACAGCTACAAACATGCGCTATACACTGCCCGTGAAGTTCAAGACGCCCCAATAAGCACAGACTTACTTACGGATATAATCGACAAACGAATATGCGAAGTCGTGACGATCGTCAGCAGGATAATCTTCACGGCTTTCTTCTTTCCATTCGTCCTGATAGGGCGGGAAAAAGGTGTCGGCTTCTGCAGGTGTGTTGTCGACCTCCGTCAGACAGAGGCGATCGGCCATGGCAAGGGCTTGTTTGTAGACGCTGGCGCCTCCAATGATATAGATGTCTTCATCGCTGGTGCAATGCTTCAGAGCCTCATCGAGCGAGGGGTAGACATCGCACCCTTCAAATGCTTTGGCACTGCGGCTTAGTACGATGTTACGACGATTGGGCAAAGCGCCTTTGGGTAGTGAGAGAAACGTGTTACGTCCCATGATAATGGTGTGACCCGTGGTGAGCGCTTTGAAGCGCTTCATATCATTGGGTAACCAGTAGATGAGTTTGTTATTATTTCCAATGGCCCTGTTCTTGGCCACGTTTGCAATTATTGATATCATACGCTAACTTCTGCTTTAATATGAGGATGAGGATCGTAGCCTTCAAGCTGGAAGTCCTCGAATTGGAAGTCAAAGAGCGACTTCACGTCGGGATTGATAATCATGCGAGGTAAGGGGCGGGGCTCACGTGTAAGTTGAAGCTTAGCCTGCTCGATATGGTTCAAATAGAGATGGGTATCGCCTGTGGTGTGGATAAAGTCGCCAGCCTTGAGACCTGTTACCTGTGCCATCATCTGGAGCAGTAAGGCGTAGGAGGCGATGTTGAATGGTACACCCAAGAAAGTGTCTGCGCTTCGTTGGTAAAGCTGGAGTGAGAGCCGCCCATCGGCCACATAGAATTGGAATATTGTATGACATGGAGGCAGAGCCATTTTATTGACCTCGGCCACGTTCCATGCAGAAACGATCATGCGTCGAGAGTTGGGATTGGTCTTCAGCTGATTGAGTACGTATTGAATCTGGTCGATGGTGCCTCCGTTGTAGTCGGGCCATGAACGCCATTGATGACCATAAACGGGCCCCAATTCGCCATTCTCATCAGCCCACTCGTTCCAGATGCGCACGCCATGATCTTGCAGATACTTTACATTGGTATCGCCCTTGAGAAACCACAGCAGTTCATAGATGATGGACTTGAGATGCAGTTTCTTGGTAGTGAGCAAAGGAAATCCGTCGTCGAGATTGTAACGACTCTGAGTGCCGAAGATGCTGATGGTTCCTGTTCCTGTACGGTCGCCTTTTTCAGTGCCTTCGGTAAGGATGCGGTTGAGAATGTCTAAATATTGTTTCATTGTATGTTGATGATTTTTATTTCTTCTGATGGCAGGTGGGTGGTCTTGATGCGCCACGCCTTGGGATAGAGGTTATTTGCGCGTGAGCCGATGTTTTTGGCAGGGCCAAGCACAAAGCCCTGATAACTCACGTTTACAATGCCACGTGGTGTGTTGGCTGGTAACACGATGGCTTCGCCACGCAGATATTTTAGAGCCTCTGGATAAGAGACGCCTGCTTTGGGAAAATCACCTTCAGGCAAGTCTGCCTTTAGTATCTTCAAAGACAATGACTTGTTGGGGGCGGGGGTGAAATCCCCTTGTTTGCGGAGGACGCAAAGGAACAGACCTTCGCCACGCGTGATGCCTGGGATGAAGCGATAGACAGGGGCATCGAAGCCCTTGAGCAGCGATCCCGTGATGTTCCATTTTGGTTCTACGGGAATGGCTATGGGCTCGGCTTCGAGTGTATCTATCATCCAACGGATGTTCTCCTCGTTTTCTTTTGTATTGAATGTGCAGGTACTATATATGAGCGTTCCACCTGGTTGGAGACACTGCCATGCGTCCTCGACGATGTCGCGTTGAAGTTTCCAGCACTTTTCAACATTTTGGGCGCTCCACTCACTGATAGTGGCTGGGTCTTTACGGAACATGCCTTCGCCAGAGCATGGCACGTCGCAGAGTATGAGGTCGAACTTGAGCTTGGATTTGCGGAAGTCGCGAGGGTAGTTGTTGGTGACAATGCAGTTGGGCCAGCCCCACTTAGTGATGTTCTCGAGCAGGGTCTGGGCGCGATTGGCCATCGGTTCATTGCTTACTAGCATACTGTCTTGGGGCAGCATACTGCGCAGAGCCGTTGACTTGCCGCCAGGGGCTGCGCAGAGGTCGAGGACTCTCATCGGTGTGGAGCTAGGGTTTAGATAGCGTAAAGCGTGGGTGACAAACATCGATGAGGCTTCTTGTACGTAGTAACAACCTGCGTGGAATAGGGGGTCGAACGTGAACTGAGGGCGTCCTTCGAGGTAATAGCCTTCTTTGCACCAGGGAACAGGCTGTCCTTTGACAAATTCCGGGTGCTTGGTATCTGAACCTGTCAGAGTCAAAAGTTTCAACGGGTTCAGACGGATACTTGTGGGGGCATCGTGATTGAATGCCTCCAAGAAGCGACTAAAACGTTCGTCGCCCATCAATAGCCTCGTTTCGTGGATGAAATCCTCTGGTAATTGCATGTCAGATGCAGATTTTCTGCGCAAAATTAAAAAAAATATGGGAAAAAATACTATCTTTGCAACTAATTTATGATTTGTTACGTCAAAGAGGTGTAGAATTTAAAAAACTGAAAGGATATGAAAAAGTATTTATTCGCAATCGCAATGGTGCTCGCGCTCGGCATGAATGTTGAAGCAGCTGCACAGAAACACCGCCACACTCCGCGTACGGAGCAGGTTGACTCTACAAAGAACAAGCAGAACGCAATCGAGGCATTCTCAGACACTACAGCCGTGGCTGACGCTCAGGATGCTGAGGATGACAGTTACATCACCTCACGCCATCGCTCACACGATGATGCTGACAGAATAGTACACAGCGTGTTCAGTGGTCTTGGCAATGACGAAATCTTAGGGATGGGCTTCGTATTGTTGATAATTCTGACTATCTTCTTATTTGCTCCGATAGGTATCATCATCGCCATCTTCTACTTCGTGAACAAGAATCGTCGTGAGAAATATAAGTTGGCACAGATGGCCATCCAGAACGGACAGCCTATTCCTGACGACGTGTTGAAGGAAAAACAGGACGATTGGGATCGCTCAGACTACCAGACAGGTGTAAGACAGATGTTCACTGGTGTGGGCTTGGCCATCTTCCTTGGCATCATCTTAGGCAAGTTAGGTATTGGTATCGGTGCTTTGGTATTCTTCATCGGACTGGGTAAGTGGTATATTTCAAGAAAGTCCAATTTTACTGCAAACGGTTCTCAGAAGAGACAGGACATGGAGGATTGGAATAATAATTCAAACGTGTAGCACATATGGAAAGAAAATTGAGGCGCTCTAACGACAGAGTCATAGCTGGAGTTTGTGGCGGCATAGCAGAATATCTGGATTTTGATCCCGTAATGGTAAGGGTAGCTTACATGTTTCTGACGCTCTTTACTTGCTTTAGCGGAGTACTTTTCTACTTCATACTGTGGCTGGTAATGCCTGAAAAGAATTTGTTAGAAAGATAAGAAGGAATAAAGTAGTGGCAGAGCTCAGTGATATCGCACTCGTGACGCAGGTGGCTGTGTTCCGAAACAAGAAGGCCTTCGACCAGCTTGTCAGGAAATACCAGTCGCCTGTGAGACGGTTCTTCCTGAATCAGACAGGGGGGGACGGGCAGTTGAGCGATGATCTGGCACAAGAGACTTTTATCAAGGCTTATACCAATATAACGAAGTTCAGAGGTGTGGCGAGCTTCTCAACATGGCTGATGCGAATAGCTTATAACGTGTTCTACGACGAGATAAGATCAAGAAAACAAACAGAAGATATTGACACCACTGCGATTAAGAATACCAAGACGTCAGGAAGCGACACTGGCATGAATATGGACATACAGACGGCATTGGCGCAGTTAAAGCCTGATGAGCGAACCTGTATTACCCTGCAACTTATTGACGGCTATCCTATAGATCAAATAAGTAAAATAACGGGAATGAACGAGAATACGGTGAAATCGCACCTGAAGCGAGGAAAAGATAAATTAGCAATCTATTTAAAAGAAAATGGCTATGGACGATAAAGACAAGATTATGATAGAAGAGTTCTTCAAGCAGGCTGCTAAGCAGCAGATTGAGGACAATGGATTTACGGAGCGGGTAATGATGAACCTGCCAGACAGAGAGGTTGAGGAGGCTCGCAGACTATCGCGGCTGTGGACGTTGTTCTGCCTTGTGGTAGGCAGTGTGCTCTTCTTCCTATTGGGGGGCTGGCCTGTGTTGAAAGATTTGTTGCAGGGGGGATTTCACATGTTGGTATCGGCTTTTGAGGTGTTGCTGGTAACGGTTACAACCACGGAGATTCCTGTTAATCCTTGGGCGCTTCTGCTGACACTGGGTTTTGTAATAGTCTTCCTGCCTTATCAAATAGCCCGTAAGTTGTACGTAATACAATAAACTCAGTGCGACGGTTCAGCTGATGGCACTGTTCTTGCTGTTCCTCAGGGAGTGTGGCAATAAATTCTTCGGATAAGATGTCACCCTCTTTGAGGAACTTATTTTTTTCGGCTACTTTGCGCTTAATACGTTTGGGATTCGCCTCGCCATAACCTTTTGGGGTAAGGCGGGCGGATGCGATGCCATGGTTTATGAGATAGTTTACTACACTCTCTGCGCGTCGTTGTGAGAGACGCTCGTTATATGCAGCGGAGCCTCGACAATCGGTATGGGCAGACAACTCGATGGTGATGTTAGGATTCTCGTTGAGTAAACGAACCAGTTCGTTGAGGGCTGTGGCTGATTCTGGGCGTAGGCTGGCTTTGTCGAAGTCATAGAAGATGTTTTCTATCAGCACTGGGGCTGAGATGTTTGCCAGCGGGAATTGAAGCGTATGCTCTTCTGAAGTCGAAACGGGCTCTACCCGCAACTGCTCCTGATGATTTAGATAGCCTTTACAGGTGGCTAGAAATACGTAGTCTACACCAGATTTGACTTCTTGAGTGAAGGATCCGTCACCTCGTACACTGAGTCGCAGGTTAGTTCCATCGTTCCCAACCATATACACTTGGGCAGTAGGAAGCTCGTAGCCATCTTGCTCATATACCCACCCCTTTATTGTTTGGATAATCTCTGGATTATAGAAACTGTAGATATGGTCATTACCTCGCTGGTCACCACGATTGGAACAGAAAAAACCTTGATTTCTCTTGCCTTCGAAAGTCATTCCGAAATCATCACCTTGGGAGTTCAAAGGGAATCCCGGATGCTCAATTTTCCCGTTATGGGCGATGAAGATATCTAGTCCACCCATGCCTGGATGTCCGTTGCTTGAAAAATATAGGTCGCCATTAGGCCGAAAGGTGGGAAACATCTCATCGCCAGAAGTGTTGATGGTAGGACCAAGGTTCTCAACTGCTCCCGCCTCATCGCCTCTTAGCAAGCGGCATCGCCAGATGTCGGGTCCCCCCATGCCTCCTGACATGTCGCTGACAAAATAGAGCCATTCGCCATCAGGCGAAACAGCAGGATGTGCAAAACTCGAGGTAGTATCTTTAGAGATGATAAGTTCTGTAGGTTTACTCCATGTCGCGTCGGAACGATGGGAGACAACAATGCTCGCATAACGTGGAGAGTTGGGAGCGGTCTTGCATTGTGTAAGGTACATTGTCTTTCCATCAGGTGAGAAGCAGCATGCGCCTTCGTCAAAATTAGAGTTCAGTTCGGAGTCGATGTTCTGGGGTTTTGTCCAACGCCCCTGCTCGTCTTTTTGTGAGAGGAAAATATCAGCAGCCTTGGCTCCTGTGATGCCACTCAATTCGTCGCCCTGAGCCTGATTGCGGGTAGAGGTGAAATAAAGTAGGTTATTGTCATCGCCTCCCAGCATAGGCGAATAGTCATCGTGTCGCGAATTGAAAATGTTCATCCGCTTCACGATATATGGCGAACCCTGTTTTTTCCATTCTGGAGCCATTAAAGCTGACTTTACCCCATTCTTGACAAGTTGATTTTCTGGTAAGGAGTCGGATGCGATATTAAACTGCTTGGCGGCTTCTTTGTAATTGCCGTTTTTAAGATAGAGCTGTCCCAAATAGAGATGGGTAAGTGTGTCGGCTTGCTTGTAGCGAACCACGTTGTTATAGGCTGTGATAGCCTTGTTGGTGGCATTGATGCGACGATAGCACTCTGCGAGTAATTTGGCACGTTGCCCCCTTGTGGCTCTTTCCTTTGTCGGAGTCTGTGAGTATGCTTTTCTGTATTGTTCAGCGGCATCGAAGTATTCTCCGACGGCATAGAACTTATCGCCTTTCTTCATGGCTTGTTCAGGGCCACAACTGGGAAATAGCGTGATGATAAGAAGATATAATATGGTGAGATTCTTCCGCATACCATATTAATAACGAAGAGTCAGGCATTTTTATTGTTTCTTGCCTTTCTTCTTCCTCAAATCCTCGTCAGTTGTCACGGTAACGCGACGATTGGATGGGTCTGTCATCACGTCATGTACAATGTCGGCCACCTGTTTTTTTAGTTCGTTGATAAATTGCTGGGCATCGTATTTCTGATGTTCGATATCGCGAAGTTTTTTCTCCCAAATACCTGTCAACTCACAACTCTTCAACAATTCTTCACGGATGAGATCGATAAGTTCGATGCCTGTTGGGGTGGCGATGAGACGCTTACGCTCGCGTTTGATGTAATGGCGTTTGAAAAGGGTTTCGATGATACTGGCGCGTGATGAAGGACGCCCAATGCCATTTTCTTTCATAGCAGCACGTAGGCTTTCATCCTCGACGAACTTGCCTGCTGTCTCCATGGCCCGAAGCAAAGAAGCCTCGTTGTAATAGGGTGGTGGTGTCGTCCATTTCTCAGTGAGTGTGGGCTTGTGTTCCCCGCTCTCACCTTTTATGAAAGTTGGTAGTGTGCGCTCCTCGTCGTCTTCCTTTTTCACCTCGTCATCATCATTTTTATCACTTTTCACTTCTCTTACAACACGCCATCCCGGATCAAGAATCTCCTTACCCGTTACCTTGAACTCAATATCGTCGTCTCCATGTACTACACCCAAGACCGTTGTCGTAGAGAACTTACAGTCGGGCAGGAATACAGCAATGAATCGTCGAGCCACCAAATCGAAGACATTGCGCTCTGCATCGCTTAGATTTTGGGGGATAACACCAGTGGGGATGATGGCATGGTGGTCGGTAACTTTGGAGGTGTCGAAGACACGCTTTGATTTCTTCAATGCTTTTCCGCCAATGGGCTTGATGAACTCAGCATAGGGAGCTACACCAGCAAATTTTGTTTGGTAGAGACCATTGAGTGTCTGCGGACACTTTGGGTATATATCGTCCGAGAGATATTGGGTATCTACGCGAGGATAGGTCGTATATTTCTTCTCGTAGAGACTTTGGATGAGGTTGAGTGTCATCTCTGCAGAATAGGCGAACTTGCGGTTACAGTCTACCTGTAGTGAGGTGAGATCGTAGAGTTGAGGTGGCTGTTCCTTGCCTTCTTTCTTCTCAACCTTAGTCACCTCAAAAGGCTTACCCTCAATAGTCTCAAAGGCTTTCTCGCCTTCTTCTTTCGAGGTAAACTTACCTTTAGTTGCTGTAAAGGTTGTGTCTCGATATACAGTAGCTAGCACCCAATAAGGTTCGGGCTTGAAGTTCTCTATCTCTTTCTGACGATTCACGATCAAGGCGAGGGTGGGAGTTTGAACACGTCCTATGGAAAGCACTTGGCGGTTTTGTCCATATTTAAGGGTATAGAGACGCGTGGCATTCATACCTAATAGCCAGTCTCCAATGGCACGCGAGAGGCCTGCCAGATAGAGGGGTTGATAGTCTGCTTGGTCTTTCAGATTGGCAAAGCCCTCACGGATGGCTTCATCTGTCATCGATGAAATCCACAAACGTTTTACAGGGCAGGTGGCCTGTGCTTTCTGCATTACCCATCGCTGAATGAGTTCTCCCTCCTGTCCTGCGTCACCGCAGTTGACGATGCTGTCAGCTGCCTGCATTAGACGTTCAATGATGGAGAACTGCTTTTTTATACCATTATCATCGATGAGCTTGATACCAAAACGCTGAGGTACCATAGGTAGTTGTGTGAGTGCCCATGGTTTCCAAGCCTGAGTGTAGTCACCAGGTTCTTTCAGTGTACAAAGATGACCGAAAGTCCATGTCACTTGATAACCATTGCCTTCCATATATCCATCGTGTGAGGATGTGGCACCAATGATTCTAGCGATATCTCTTGCTACGCTGGGCTTCTCTGCTATACATACTATCATATCAGGGGACAAAGGTACGAATAAGTGGGGACAATACAAAATAAAATCCCCGAAACCTGCAACGATTCGGGGATTTTTCGTATTTAAATGGCTTTTGCTTTCTCTTGGGCTTCAATCACCCTGTCACACCATGCGTCAAACTCAGGATCCTCGATTTGCAGTTCGGGGTGAGCGAGGATATATGCAACACAACGACGTACGCCTTCGTCGAAACGGGTTGTAGCCTGATAACCAGGGACAGTATGTTTCAACTTTGAACAGTCGAAGACGACAGTGGCGGATTTGTCGCCTAGCAGATTCCCGGTAAAGTCGTATTCCTTGGGAGCTACAGCAGCAAGGAATTGTGATGCTACATAGTAGGGCTTGAACTCCACATTTAAGGCGTCAGCCACACACTGATAAATCTGGTTCCATGTCAGCGATTCGTCACTCATAATCTGAAAGGGCTCGCCAATAGCCTTGGGGTTGCCTAGTAGACCTATAAAGCCTTTGGCAAAGTCTTCGTTCCAGGTCAGCGTCCATAGTGAGCTGCCATCGCCTTGCACTAATACGGCTTTACCCTCCATCATACGTTTCAGCACCTGCCAACTGCCTTTTGGTCCATGTACACTGACTGGTACGGCGCATTCGCAATAGGTATGGCTAGGACGTACTATAGTGACAGGAAACCCATTTTTGCGATATTCCTTCATTAGCAGTTCTTCGCAGGCAATCTTGTCGCGAGAGTACTGCCAGTAGGGATTTGCTAGCGATGTACCTTCTGTAATAATATGACTTCGGGCAGGCTTGTTGTAGGCAGAAGCCGAACTGATGTAGACATATTGGCGGGTGCGGCCTTTGAAAAGGCGGATATCTCGCTCAACTTGAGAAGGCAGGAAACCAATAAATTCACAAACTGCGTCAAACATGGTTCCGCTAATCTGACGAAGTACTTCTGCCTCGTTGTTGATATCGCAAATCACTTGCCTGACACCAGTTGGCACATCGTCCTTACGGTTGCCGCGATTCAGTAACCATAAGTCGTGCCCGCTTGTTGCTAACTGTCGCGTGATGGCACTGCTGATAGTACCTGTACCGCCGATTAATAATATCTTCATCCTCTTGCCATTTTGTAGATTGCTTCCATGTCCTCGGCCTTTAGCACTTTCAGACAGCCGCAGGTGGCTGTGTAGTCACGACTGCATTTGCGTGTCATCTCCTGAATCTCCTTGTCAGAGATGTCCTTTCCAATGAGCTCTTTGATATTTATAGGCATGCCGATGGCATGATAGAAGCGTTCCATTGCTTCGATGCCTTTTAGTGCAGTACCCTTTGGATCGGTAAAGTCGTTTGGTACGTCCATCACATTGACAGCAAAACGTACAAAACGACTCATGTTCTCATGCATCACGTAGCGCGCCCAGCTAGGCCAGATAGCAGCCAGACCAGCACCATGGGTGACATCGAACATTCCACTTAGCTCATGTTCCAACTGATGTGTTGCCCAATCGTCGCTGATGCCACACCCCGTCAATCCGTTGTGCATAATACTGCCGCCCCACATAATCTGCGCACGATAGCGATAGTCCTCAGGATTCTTAAGCACGGCAAACACGGCATTTTTGATGTTACGTAATGTGGCTTCAGCTAAGTCGGTGGTCAGATCCATGTCATCGTCTTTTGTGAAGTAACGTTCCATGGTATGCATCATCATGTCAGTTACGCCAGCAGCAGTCTGATAGGGAGGCAGCGTCATGGTGCGACGGGGATTCATGATGGCAAATTTGGGGCGAGACATATCATTAGAATAACCCAGTTTTACGTCGCCGTCTTCGTTGGTAATTACACTGGCCTCGCTCATCTCGCTGCCGGCTGCAGGAATGGTCAATACAGAAGCAACGGGTAACATTTGCTTAGGCTCTGCCTTGCCCAGATAGAAGTCCCATACGTCGCCATCGTAACATACGCCATATGCAATACACTTGGCAGAATCGATGACACTACCACCACCAATGGCAAGAATGAAGTCAACCTTTTCTTTAAGACAAAGGGCAATGCCCTCTTTCGCCAGTGACAGGCGAGGGTTGGGAACCACGCCACCCAATGTGACATAATCGATGCCACCTTCACGGAGCAGATTGCATATCTTATCTAACAAACCAGAGCGTACAGCACTCTTTCCTCCATAGTGTACTAGAACCTTGGTTCCACCATATTTCTTAACCAGACGAGCTACCTGCTCTTCTGAATGTTCACCAAAAGCAACTTCAGTTGGTGCGTAATAATTAAAATCTCTCATATTATATCGTTTAGTATTGTCGATGCAAATATACGATTTTTGTTCGTTATTTCTTTTGGTTTTGCTTATTTTTCGAAGATGATAATGATTTTTAACTATCCTACCAGTTTCTCTATTTGCTTGTCTGTTGCGTTGGGCAATATTTTGTGGAAGTGTGCTAATAACCTTTGGAAAGACTCTTCGGGAGAGTGTGTACATAGAGAGGCCTCACGACCAAACAGTTGTTCTGGAGTCGTCAACAACGACCACCCCCATCCGTACTCTTTGCCATGCTTGTCCTGTGGGTAGATGAAATCTTCCGTTATAATGCGGCAAGACATCTGAAGGCGGGTGATGTAGCTGTCAAACCTACTTCGCATCTTCGGACCTGTAAAATCGCATGCGGCTCGTAGTTCACGGGTTATCAGGCTGCCTTGTCCTTGTAATGTGAAAAGAATGGCTTCCTCAATGCTCCCCTCTGTTGGTTCTGGGTGCCTGCTTCGTCTGTAGTTGCAGAAGTCTGGCCACCACTCGCGACTGATGAATCCTGCCTTACCTGCGAAGAACTTGCCATATACGCAGTTGCCCTCTTGCACTATAGGACCTTTCCATTTCCAGAGAGACCACTCCCAGCCACCATCGGGATACGCTACGTAACGACAGTCCTCGTCCACCACGTCTTCTGCCGCATATCCTTCTATCCCGCTATCCAATAGAGGCAGAAATCCTATTTCTTGAATATATGCTATCAACTCTGGACAATTGTGTATTTCTTTTCTGTACATAACTATATGATGAGTTCTGATTCTTCTTCATAACAGATTTCATTCTTCTGTGGAAAGTTTTCTTGTGTCCTTTCGTCAGCAAGCGGTAAAGCCGAGTGGATGGCATCATCGTAGCCTGTCAGTGCAGAGAAGGGCGCAAACTGGGCCGCGCGGCTCCACATCGACATCTGCTGATGACGTTTGGATACGTGATGAGGAAGGTTGATGATGTCGTCATAATCGTTGGTCATGCTTTGTGTCCTCCTATTTGTTTGTTACGTTCTTTGGCAGTAGCGCCTTCCTCGAAGTTCAGACCTCTTAGAATGGCGTTTTTCCCAAAGCGTTTTTTGATTTTCAGTTGTGCTTCCTGCATCCGACGTTCCTTGTCGAGTTGTGCATTTTTTTCCTGTTTCAGCTTCTTCAATGTTTCGTAGTCGGTAAAAAGGTCGAGTTGCTGAGGTGCATTCTGTTGAGTGGCGACTGAAGCTTCTGTCACTACGTGATTCGTAGTCAGGTTGAGCCTGCGGATGAGCAGATCTGGATTCACGTAGCGATCATACAATTCTGCTGCTCCATCCATAATCAGTCGCGACGACGATGTAGGGCTTTCGAAGTTGAACGTGCTGTGAACATGCTTTGGAACAGTTTTCCCGTAATAGTTAGTGGTTCTCTCACCATGATATCTTTCACTAATCTCGGGACGGGTCAGACTTTCCGTGTCATAGCCTACAGTCAGCACAAGTTGGTCTGTCACCAATTGCTTCGACACTAGATTGAGAGCCATTCCTTCCGCCATCTCCTGTATTACTACACGCGCTTTCTTGAAACTGTAAGGCTCTTGTAGTACCTGCCCGCTACTGAAGGAATTCGTCTCGGGTCTATATGCCTTTACTGCCTCCATCGTACAAGGTTCCCAGCCCCAGGCATGGTCTATCAGTAGTTCTGCATTCACACCGAAAAGCCGATATAGTAGTTCTTCGTTTTTTACAGACATTCGAGCTAGTTTCCCCATGGTGTCGATGCCATACATCGCCAGTTTCTGGGCGGTTCCTCGTCCCACTCTCCAGAACTTCGTCAGCGGGCGATAGTCCCAAAGTTCTCGACGATACGACATCTCGTCGAGTTCTGCTATACGCACGCCATCCTTGTCAGCAGGCATTTTCTTGGCCATTATATCCATTGCTACTTTGCAGAGATACATGTTGGTACCAATGCCTGCAGTAGCCGTGATGCCCGTCTGACTCAGCACGTCGCGAATTATCTTCATGGTTAGTTCATGGGCTGTCATCTTGTAAGTCCCAAGATAGGGCGTCACGTCCATAATCACCTCATCAATGGAGTAGACGTGAATATCCTCTGGAGCGATGTATTTCAAGTAAATTCTGTAGATTTTCGAGCTGATTTCGATGTAGTGTGCCATCTGTGGCTTGGCTGCGATATAGTCAACAGCCCAGTCTGGATGTGCTTTCAGCTCCGTGTCTGATGTCGATTTGCCCGTCAGTCGATGAGTAGGAATCTTCGTCTGACGCTCATAATTTACCTCACGCATTCGTTGCACAACCTCGAATAGTCGTGCCCGTCCTCCTATGCCATAGGCTTTCAGTGAAGGTGATACCGCCAGGCAGATGGTTTTTTCCGTGCGACTCACATCTGCCACTACAAGATTCGTGGTCAGCGGGTCGAGTCCTCTATCCACGCATTCCACTGAAGCATAAAATGACTTCAGGTCGATGGCGATATATGTTCGCTGTTGTTCTGGCATATCCTATATAAATTCTCAAATACGTCCACAAATATACGCATAAATCCTCAGAAACCAATCAAAATTGTTATCTTAGCCGAAAATATTAATAAAGTTTTTGAAATGAGAAAAACAACTAGAGAGATGTTGGCCGTCTGTGATGGTGCACCAGTTTGACAAGCAGGGTGACGAGATGAAAAGGGAACGAATGGAATTAAAATGACGTGGTCGATTCCCAATAAATCATAAAATATTGCAACAAAATAATTAAGTTTTATTTTTTTTCGTATATTTGCGCAGAGATAAATCGAAAAAGAGGAAAGACTAAATGTATGGATAGAAGTCAGGAAATCATTCGCACCAGTTGGATTGGTATTGCTGCCAACGTATTGTTAGCAGGATTCAAGGCCGTAGTGGGTATTCTTGCCAGTTCGGTTGCTATTGTGTTGGATGCCGTCAACAACCTCAGTGATGCGCTTTCAAGTGTCATAACAATTGTGGGAACAAAACTCTCACAACGCCCAGCTGATCGCAAGCATCCCTTTGGCTTCGGACGTATCGAGTACTTCAGTGCCATCATCATTGCCGTTATTGTATTGTCAGCAGGTATTACTTCCCTTGTTGAATCTGTCAAAAAAATCGTTAATCCGTCGGAACCATCCTATACGACCACAACTCTTATTATTATTGTTGCAGCAATCATAGTAAAGTTTGTTTTGGGTCGTTATGTCAAGTGCAAGGGTGAACAATTGAAGAGCGATGCGCTGATAGCTTCAGGCTCAGACGCATTATTCGATGCTGTCATCACGCTGACCACGCTTGTTTCTGCAGGCGTCATGCTATTATGGGGCATTTCGCTCGACGGCATCCTTGGAGCGGTGATTTCCGTCGTTATCATCAAAGCGGGTGTTGAGATGCTTGCCTCGCCTGTCAATGCTTTGTTGGGTACCAGCATTCCTGCAGAGCTTACCAGCCAAATTACGAAAGAGGTCTCAAGTTTCAAAGGTGTGCATGGCGTGTTCGACCTGGTTCTTCATAATTATGGTACTGATGTGATGATGGGTTCACTCCATATCAATGTCAACGACACGATGTCAGCTTACGACATTCATGGTCTGACGCGTAAGATATCAGCGCAGATGTTCGAACGTCATGGCATCATCATGACCATTGGCGTTTATGCAGTTGCCACTGGTGATAATCGTCGTGCAGAGTTACAGTCAGAGGTGATGCAGACACTCTCCGTCCATAAGGAGATTGTCCAAGTGCATGGCTTCTACTACTCCGAGGCCGATGGGATACTCTCTGTTGATATCGTTCCTGATATCTCCGTCCACGACGATACTACTCTCGTTAGTCAGCTTACCAGCGAGATATCCCCTATGGTGCCGGGCATGCGGGTAGTCATCGTGATTGATCATAATTATTGTGAGTCGTAATGAACATAGTAAGATAATTCTGTCATAACTAAACCAAGATTTTTATGAAAAAAATATTTCTTAGCCTAATAGCTGTATTTTTTGCACTGACCATCCAGTCGCAAAGCGTATATGATTTCAATGTAAAGGATGATGCTGGTAAGGACGTATCGCTGGCTGAATACAAGGGAAAGGTGCTGCTGATTGTGAACACCGCTACCCGTTGTGGGTTCACCCCTCAGTACAAGGAGTTGGAGACTCTGTACGAGAAATACAGAAAGGAAGGTCTTGAAATTCTTGATTTTCCCTGTAACCAATTCGGTGAACAGGCACCTGGTACTATCCAGGAGATTCACGGTTTCTGCACAGCCAACTTTGATATTCAGTTCCCTCAGTTCGACAAGATTGAGGTGAATGGGGCAAATGAGCATCCGCTCTATACCTATCTAAAGTCGAAGAAAGGCTTTGGCGGTTTCAACTTGAACGACAAGACGGGAAAAATGCTTGATGATATGTTTCGCAAACAGAATGCAGACTACGACAAGAATGCCGATATCAAGTGGAACTTTACAAAGTTCCTTATTTCGCGCGACGGTAGAGTTGTCAAGCGTTATGAGCCAACAGATAGAATTGCAGACATTGAAACGGATGTTCGTATAGAGCTTAATCCTACTCTCAGTACTATTATGGCGCGTCGTTCTGTTCGCAAATATCTCGACAAATGTGTGGAGCACGATAAGTTGGAAATGATTGTCCGCGCGGGCATCAATGCACCGAGTGGGGTGAACCGCCAACCATGGATTGTCTGTGTGGTGGAAAATCAGCAGCTGATTGCAGACGTGACAGAGGTATATAAACAGGAAAATGCAGAGCAAGTGAAGCGCGACAAGGATTTCAAGAACATGTTCCGCAATGCGCCAAACCTCATCTGCGTCTGCACGCCAGCCAATGGAGACGGTGATTTGGATGCAGGACTGCTTGGTGAGAATATGATGCTGGCCGCACAGTCAATGGGCCTCGGCACCTGCTGTCTCGGTGGCCCCGTGCGTTTCCTCAACTCAAATGCTAAAGCAAAGTTCTTCCTTGAGCGTCTCAACATACCTGCAGACTATCGTTTGAACTATATTATCGCCATTGGCTATCCTGATGAACAGCCTGATGCCAAGCCGCGCGATGCCTCTAAGGTGAAATATATTAAATAGGTAAGGTCATCTGATGGCCTATTCGTATTACAAAAAAACAAAGGGCCTATGTTAATGTTTCGGAGAATACGAAAATCGTTCACCAACCAGCTCACGTTGTGGGTGTCGGTTTTTGTGGTGGGCATCATTGTGGTGGTTCTTTTCCTTTTAGCGCGCTTTTCGCAGGGAGTCATCCTCGACGAGTCTGTCGAAACAACGCTACAAGTGCTTGAGAACACGGCGCTGCGCATAGACAATACGCTACGACTGATGGAGATAAAGGCGCGAATGGATAAGCAGACGCAGAAGGTGGATCGTGCGACCATTGAGCGACTCATAGAGGAAAACGGCATTCTGATGAAGCTGCGCCAGACGCTGCCCAATGTAAAGCTCGATGCCAAAGAGTCATCCGCTATTCTCCAGGCTGTTGTGGCTGCTACGGAAAAAGGCGGATACACTGAGATAGAAATAAATGGCGAAGAAAGCTATGTGTTCTATTACCCGCTGCAGGGCGGCACATATGGGCTCGTAGCTGAATGCCCTGCTGAAGATTTCTATGGTAGGTTCACCCGCATGCAGTGGTTCTTGCTGTTAAGTGGTGTTATTGGTGTACTGTTGTTACTCGCCATTCTCTATGTTGTTGTGGGGCTTCATCTGCTTCCTTTGCACCGTCTTGCCGATTGCGCCCAGAATATAGCTGACGGCGATTTGGACACTCCTATTCCCGAAACGCGCTTTATAGATGAGTCGGGGCGTTTGCAGACAAGCCTGAGTAGAATGCAATGCTCGTTGAAAGCCTATATGGATGAGATGCAGCAGAAGCAGACCGAGCTGAGTGAGCACCATGCCGAATTGCAGACTGCCTATAGCGAGGCACAAGCCCTTGAGGAAAGAAAGGCGCAATTTATGTACAACATGACTGAACAGATGGCGGCACCTGTCAATGTGCTGTGCAAAAGTACCGATAGCATCTGTCGCAACTATTCGAGGCTGACGAAGGCTGAGATGGCGCGTCGCCAAATGGACATCATGCAAGCCTCCGATACTATTACCCGATTGCTCGACCAACTTATAATCTCTACTGCCCTATGAAACAGATTATCCTTTACATTCGGCAGCGCCTGTCTATACGCTTGGGCATGCTTATCGTAGTTGTCGTTACGTTGTTCTTCATTATGCTTCTCAACTTCCTCTTCTATCATTGTAAACTCTACATCCAGCATGCGGCCATCGACCACGCCACACAACTGCTTGACAACACTGCAGAGCGAATCAACGGTATTATGAATGAAACAGAACTGGTGACAAACTATATGGCTGTTACCACAACACGCCACCTTCATCCCGATTCGTTACTCGCTTTCACGCGTCGTACCGTGGCTGAGAATTATTTCCTGACGGGCTTTGCTATCTCCATGGAGCCCTACTTCTTCCCGTCGATGGGACGCTACTTCTCGGCCTATTCTTTGCGACACAGAGGGCTTCCAGCCTCCAATACAACCCTTGACAGCATCACTACGGTGCGCGAGGGACCCTTTGAGTATTTCGATGCTCTGTGGTACAAGACGCCTCATACGCTTGGTACCCCGTGTTGGGTTGATGCCTACGACGGCTATAACGAAGGGACGCTCTCGTCGCCCGATATTCTGACCTCCTATTGCTGTCCAATGCGCGATGCCGATGGTCGCTATGTTGGTTCCGTCACAGCCAGTCTGACGCTGAAATGGCTGTCCGGGGCCTTCGCCTCCCTGAAGCCCTATCCCAACTCTTCGGCCATTATGCTGGGGCGCGACGGCACCTATTTGGTCCATCCTGACACGACAAAACTCTTCCGCCAAAACATTTTCAGTGATGCAGACCCCAAGGCTCAGCGCGACATCAATATTCTGGGCAGATCTATGTTAGGCGGGCGTAGCGGTATGATGCGAACCGTTGTCGACGGCCAATACGCATATATATTTTATCGCCCGCTTGAACGCACAGGGTGGAGCTTGGCCATCGTGTGTCCTGAAAGCGATGTCTTTGCGCGCTACAACCGTCTGCTTGTCATGGCGTGGATAATCGTAGCAGTCGGACTCATGTTACTCATGTTCTTCTGTTATCAGACTGTGTGTCATGCTGTCCAACCCCTGCGCCAACTCGATGAAAGGGCAAAGCGAATAGCTGATGGCCTTTTTGACGAACCGCTGGCGCCAAGCACCCGTTGCGATAGCATAGGGCGACTCACCAACAGCTTCATCCGCATGCAACAGTCGCTCGCGGCGAGTGTCACAGCCGTCCGTCGTTGCAACGACGATTTGCAGCAGCAGAACGACGATCTTGCCCGTGCTTATCAGCTCAAGCTCGAAACCAATCGCCGCAGGTCGGCCTTTGTACAAGATATGTATCACGAAATCCGGACGCCTCTTAACGTTATCAGCGGCTTCACCCAGGTGCTCAGTGCAGGCCTTCACGAACTGCCCGATGACGATGTGGCAGACTTTACCGCCCGTATGAAGCAGAGTGCCGCTGATATCAAGAAATTAGTCCATGGGATAGCGAATACCCCATTTCAGTCGTAAGTCGTCCATCAACTGCATCATGTAGAGCGTCTCGTCGAGCGGCATCTCCTTAGGTTCCAGCAATCCCTCTATCAAGGCTTGCCGGCATGCATTAAACTGATACTCGTAGCCTGTAATCTGTCGGGGCACGTGGATGTCCTCTACAAACTCGCGGTCGTGTGTGTTCACCGTAATCTTCTGCGGATTGTTGATGTTGTCGATAATCAGGTTACCATCCGTACCCGCTATCACCCCGATGTTGTCGCCCACACAGGCCGCACTTGACTGCAGGTTGCAAAGCAACCCATCTGCCAGCACCATACAGATGGCATTCGTCAGGTCCATGCCCGTCTTCGACTTCACACACAGACTTTTCATGTTTACGATGTCGGCATCGAAAAACATCCGCACGAAGTTCAGCGCATAGACGCCCAAGTCAAGCAATGCGCCCCCACACAGGTCGGCCCTCATGATTCGCGGCTTCTCGCCCATCGAGTAGCCCAATGTGGCTGTCACCAGTCGCGGCGTACCAATGCGTCCGCTGTCTATCAGGTCCTTCACCATTTTGCGTGCAGGCTGGTAGCGCGTCCATATCGCCTCAGCCAGAAACACCTTCCGCTCGCGTGCAAGGTCTACCACCTCCTTCGCCTGCCTGTGGTTAGCCATAAATGCCTTCTCTACCAGACAAGGCTTGCCTGTCAGTAGCGCCTCCTTCGTCACGTCGTAATGGTGAGAGTGAGGTGTAGCTACATACACCAGATCTACGTCCTTGTCGGCTATTAGCTCCCCATACGAGCCGTAAGCCTTGGCTATGTTCCATTTTCTTGCAAAGGCTTCCGCCTTCTCTAATGTCCGCGAGCCTATGGCGTAACACGTACACTTGTTGAGTCCGTTCAATGTGATGGCAGCCTTCTCGGCTATCCATCCTGTGCCGATGATACCGACACGCAGGATTTTGTCTTCTTTTAGCATGATGGTAATTTTGAGTTTCTGTTGCAAAAATACAACTTTTTTCCATAAATACCAAATTCTAAGCGAGTAAAGGTCACCCAAACAAACAATTTGGAAATCAGTCAGAAGAATCTATTGTTATGGCCATGTTTTTTGCTCAATACGCCGCGCTTTTTGGAAAATAAGCACGGCGTATTGAGTGAAAAGTCGTGCTTAATTTCAGAAACAACTTATTAACTTTTTAGAGGATACGTTTTATTATGATGTATATATTCGAATGCGGTAGTTGCAATACCTGAGAATTACCCCTCACTTTCCGCACTTCCCACACCTAACCGATGTTTGATTTAGGTGTGGGAAGTGCGGAAAGTGAGGGGTAAAAAGTGGATATAACAATTACTATATATATAAAGACGCTACTCCCGTTCGAAGACGGGGATGAAGGTCTTGTCTATTATCGTGGTGATGTATTGACCACCGTCGTAGTGCTGCCCCGTTTGGTGGCAGCGCCAGCCGCCTGGATTGCGGGGTAGGTAGGTGGTCCACTCGCTGACACTAGGCTCTGTGACGGGGCTGACGAGCAGGCGAGGGCCGAACATATATTCATAAGGCTGGCGCAGGGCCTCGGGATCGTCAGAAAAATCAAATACAAGTGGGCGCATCAGTGTGTAACCCTCTGTCGAGACGCGTTCGGCACACTGCTTGATGTAAGGCAGCAAGCGCTTACGCTCCTTCAGGCACTGGGCGATGACGGCCTGCGCCTCAGGACCGTAGTTCCACGGCTCAGTATCGCTCATATAACCATGCACACGCATCAGGGGCAGATAGACACTCGTCTCTATCCAGCGCAGCATACGTTCGATATAGTCTTGATTGGTATACTGGTCGCGTGGACGGAAGAAGCCGCCTGCGTCGTAGGTCCACCAAGGGATGCCTGCTGCCTGCATGCCTAGTCCTGCCGTAATTTGGCGACGGAAGGTCTCCCAATCGTTGCCTACATCGCCGCTCCACAGGGCAGAGCCGTAGCGCTGGATACCTGGGAATCCGCAACGGGTGAGGATCATGGGTTCGCGGCCTTCTGCTAGAAGACCTTCATAGACGGTCTTGTTGACCAGTAACGGATAGACGTTGCGCACCTGTTCGCCGCTCCAGCGCCCGTTGTTCACATGACGCCCTGCGAGATCGTCGTTCTCGGGCTCGGTGGCGTCCTGCCACCAGGCATCGATACCTAAGGGTACGAGGCGCTTACGGAAGTTGTTCCAGTAGGCTTGTGCGGCATCGGGGTTAAAGAAGTCGATCCAGTCGGTCCCAGGGATGTAATACTGCTGTCGCTCCATTTCACGCCCCACCTCTGATTGCTTGTCGATCTTCGACCACACACTCAGCATGAGCCGCACATCCATCTGATGGAGACTGTCAGTGAGGGCTTTGGGGTCGGGGTAGAAGTCCTCGTCGAATTGCATGGAGTTCCACCCGTGTTTGCCCCAGTACTGCCAATCCTGTACAATGACGCTTAAGGGCATCTGCTCCTCACGGAATCGTCGGGCTGTCTGTAGTATCTCATCAGAGGAGTGGAAACGCTCACGACAGTGGATATAGCCCAGCGCCCACTCAGGCATCATCGGACAGGGACCTGTGAGCTCACGATAGGTGGCGATAATCTCATCGGGGGTACCCACGAACACGGTGTAGTCAACGGCATGGGCGATGGGTGAACGGAAGGTGGTCTCGCCAGTCACCTTTTTATAATAGAGGGTGGGCTGGTCGTCCTTGGTCAGCTCGGCTGTCAGCTTGTGGCGTCCTGCTTCGAGACGCACGATGCTTGACGCCGTAGGGGGTAGCCAAAGGTTTTGCATTTCGATGACGGTCTGTCCGTCGATACATAGGTTATGGCGACGGGCCATCTTCTGTCCTACATCAAGTAACAAAGCGTAGTCGCCTGTCTCGGCAATGTCAATGCCGGCTTCGAAGAGGTGGCGCTCGCGCACCTCACGTCTGCCCCCCTCGGTAGTGGTGATATTGACCACCTCCTGCTTGCCTGCCCCCTTCTGCTTGGTGAGCCTGATGCTCTGATCGCAGGGGTTGAACTCCGTCAGTCCGTAGTTGTTCCACAGAATGCCGTAGCCCTTACTCGAGATGAGCATGGGAATTGATATCTGGGTGTTCACCTGTGTGAGGCGGCGAGAGAGACCACGCACATTGCTGTAGCCGTCTTGGAATTGTCCGAGGCCAAAAAGATATTCATCCTCTGGACTCTCGAATGCCAGTGTGGCTATGCCATTACGGAACTCGTGGCGCAAGGCCTGAAAAACGGGACGCCCGTCTTTAGTGTAGACCTTCAGCCGCTGGCCTTCGACGGCAAAAGTGATGTCTTGCTGCTCCACCTCGTCGTGCTTCACGTAGAGCCAGTCGGGCAGGGTGTCTTTCACATCACTTTCGCCATAACAGACACGTATGGCGTTGCGTGCCACCTTCTTAACGCTAAAAAAAGCCCCTGTCGCTGCCTCTGCGGTGAGCAGAAACAATGACAGGGCTGCAATGAACAGTGTCTTCTTCATCTTGCTTTATCTGACGGAGTCAAGGAAGCGAACCATTTTCTGCAGGTTCTCCTCGCTGTACATGCCCATGCCATGTCCGCCCTCGGGAACGAAGGTGGCCTCTGATTTCACACCGGCAGCCTGCAACAGTTCAAAGAACTTCTTGCCTTGGCAGCAGGGCACTACATTATCTTTCTCGCCATGGAAGATGATGATAGGCGGGTCGTTGGGGTCGACATAGTTGGTGGCGCTCAGGCTGAGGTATTTGTCGGGCTCCTTGTCGAGCTTCGAGTTGAGCAGCACGTCTTCAGGTGAGTTCTCGCCCATCTTCATGGCCTCGCCACAGTCCATGGCAGTCAGATCTACGGGGCCCGACCAATCGCAGGCAGCGTTAACGGCGCTACTCTCGTCAAGGTGACAACCCACGCTGCCCTCGAGGTCGATATCGACGGTGCCAACCTTGGTCTGTTTCAGTCCGCTAGTGGTGGCTGCTGTCGATGACAGATGACCGCCTGAAGAGAAACCGCTAGTGGCGATAAAGGAAGTGTCAAACTTATATTTGGCTGCCTCGCCGCGTACGAAACGGATGACGGCACGGATGTCGTTGATCTGGGCGGGCCACTTGGCGTCCATGCTGGAACGGTGGTTAGGACACACCACGGCATAGCCCGCATTGAGCAGAGCCTTCACGATGGTGCCCAGATCGGCCATGCCCTTGCTGTTGTTGCTGAACCATGCGCTGCCATAGATATGGATTACCACGGGATAGGAGGCTTTCTCTTGTTTGGGCAGATAGATGTCGCAGGTGTGATAGGCTTGGTTGTCGCCAGCATAGTTCACGTCTTTCCACTCTTGTGATGTTTCGAGTTTCACCTGTGGCATCTGGAAACCTCCGAATCCGCCAGCAGGTTGTGCCATGGCCACAGAGGCGAGGCACAGCATGAATGTTGATAAGATAGTTTTTCTCATGTCTTTTATTTTTTATATAGGAATTATTTAAAATTTATTCGACAGAGGCCTCTGAGAAATAGATGTCGCGCAGAGGCTTGCTGACGGGCTCACCTGTAAGGCTGATTTTCTGCTCGAGCCTGATGTCTGTCGATGAGGCACCCACCTTGATTGTGTACTTGCCAGGACGGATGTTCCATTGGCGCTGACCTTCGTGGCTGTAATAGCCGAACTGATCGGTGTAGAGCTTCACGTTGACGGTCTTCGTCTCGCCAGACTTCAGTGACACGCGGGCGAAGCCCTGTAGCTGTATGGGGCGTATTGGTTGGTCGGCCTGTGTGGGCGAGAGGTATATCTGTGCCACCTCTGAAGCTTCCATCGAGCCAGTGTTCTTCACTTCGAACGATAGATTGACGAAGGGCGCTGAGACGGGAACTTCGCCATCAACCTGTAGATTGGCATATTCGAACGTTGTGTAGCTCAGTCCATAGCCGAAAGGCCACTGAATGCGTGCGTCTTGCACAGCTGTAGAGTTGTAACAGATGGGCTCATAAAGTTCTGTGTTAGGATAGCTGACAGAGAGTTTGGCGGAAGGTGATACGTTGCCATAGAGAATGTCTGCCACGGCATGGCCGCCTTCCTCGCCAGGATACCAGGCCTGGATGACGGCAGCACACTTCTCTGCCAATCCGGATACTACCTGGGCACGACCACCGAAGATGACCAATACCACGGGCTTGCCCGTCTGGATAAGATTCTCGACGAACTGCTCTTGTTTGCCTGGCAGGCGCAAGCCTTGGCGGTCGCGGTTCTCGCCACAGAGCATCACGTTCTCGCCAACAGCTGCAATAATCACATCGACCTGCTTGGCCATGCTCAGGGCCTCGGCCTTGTCGGCCTTCTCACCGGCATCGACCTTGCGATGCAGTAAAGTGAACTCCCAGGCACGCTCGTCGCCTGCTTCTCCGTATTTTGTCTCTATCTCCTCTGTCCAGTCGCATCCGCGTGAGTAGAGTAGGCTAACGCCCTCGGGCTGCTTATCCTTCATGCCCTCGAGCAGGGTGATGGTGTGAGGATGGTCGAGGTCGCTCTCTACCCTTTTCCAGAAGTATGACATGGCAGGGAACGAGTAGTCGCCCAGCATGGCCCACATAGTGTTGGCATTAGGACCTGTGAGCAGGATACTCTTGGCATTGGTGAGCGGTAGCACACCATTGTTCTCGAGCAGTACTACGGATTGGGTCGCGATATCATAGGCGGTCTGTCGCTCTTCGGGCGTGTCGAGCTCAATCTTCTCAGTGCTATAGAGGTAGGCGTCCTTATCGAAGAGGCCTGCGCGGAATTTCATGCGCAGCACGTTTTTAACAGCACGCTCGAGCACTTCGGGTTTTACCAGTCCTTTGTCAATGGCTTCTTGAAGATATTGATAGTTGGCGCCGAAGGGGAAGTCGACGTCGTTGCCATTGTTAATGGCAGCGGCAGCCTTTTTCACAACATCGTCGAGTCCTGGTATCTGGTCGATGGCCGTATAGTCGCTCACCACCATGCCGTCGAATCCAATATAGTCGCGGAGGATGTCCTGCAGAATCTCGCTGTTGCAGACACAACGCGTGCCGTGAACGTCGTGGTAGCCTGGCATCACAGCCACGCTCCCCATAGTGCGAATCATAGTCTCGTGGGGTAACAGAATTTCTTCCATCAACTCCTTCTCGTCAGCGTCGCCACCGCCTCCATAACCCAGATAGTGCTTGGTGCAGGCGCCAACTCCTTTCTTCAGATCGCTCTGTTGGAGACCCTTGACGAAGGCAGACCCCATGGCTGCAGAGAGATAGGCGTCTTCACCATACGACTCTTCCAGACGATTGAAACTGGGTGTGCGGCATACGTCGACCATGGGCGAAAGGGCCAGAATGCCACCCATTTTACGCATGGTGGTACTGGTCTGGCGGGTCTTCAACTCAGCCAACTCGGTGTTGAACGAGCAGGCCTGGCCTATCTGCTGGGGATAGATGGTAGAGCCCTTGGTGTTGATGCCCGAGAGTACCTCTTCGTGGAAGAGGGCTGGGATGCCATTGGGCGTGTTGGCCTTCAGCCAGTCTTGTACAGCCACCACCATGTCGCGAATGATGTTTGGATCGCGGGGCTTCTGGAGGGCAAACTGTGAGAAGTGTCCGATGCCAAAAGGTATCAGTTTGCGACACTTGGCTGTGTCGAGCTGGCCTTGTTCGTCGAAGAGCTCGTCCATATACATGCTCTTCAGTTGGGCGATGCGCTCCTCCTGAGGCATCTTCTCATAGAGCTCGTCAACCTGCTTCTCTATGTCGACAGCGGTGTTACAGCTTGTTATTAAAAGTAAAAGGATAAAAAGGAAAGAAGGAAAAACTCCTTTCACTGCTCCCAATACCTTTGATAATGATATTTTCTTCATAATTCTTAGTTCTTTTATTGTTCCCCCTTTTTATTACCTTTATTTAAATTGCCAATAGTCGAGATGCGTGTCGCCCTCAGAGTTGCTGAAACAGAGATACAGGTCGTGTACGCCCTGAGCACCAGACACCTTGGCGTTGAATGTCTTGTACTTCTCTACACTGCCTGTATCAGAAATCAGGGTCTCGCCAATGATGGGACCATCCTGAGAGTCGATGCGGAGCGTCAGTTTGCAAGTGCCTGTAGAGGCAGCGCTGATGCTGAACTTCTTGGCACCATGGAGAAAGTCTACACCACGCAGTTTGATGAATTCTCCGTCGTTGATATCGAAGATGTACATGTTGCGTTTGCCAGTAGATTCGGGCATATCAGCCACCACGCCCGTGTTCTCGATACCCATTTTGGCACTTTTCAGTCCGTAACCCCATGCCATGGTCTCTGCCTCGACACGCTGGTAGGGATTCAGCCAGCAGAGTTGCTTGAGGGGCTCGAGGTCGAGCCAGTAGGGTACTTCATTGATGGTACCGTCTGTATTGTAGGTGATTTCTGCAACAGACACACTTCTGCGCTCATGGTGTGTGAAGGTGTCGAGGTGCATGAGGTCGTAGTTTTGTCCGAATACATACGAGTGTCCCTTGAAGTCGCAGATGCCAGGGTGGTTACCGCGATCGCGCAGGGTGGGGCGCATGATGTAGTTCTTCCACTCCCAGGGGCCTGTGGGTGAGTCGCTCATAGCATAACCTAGGGCCTCAGGGCAGCAAGTGGAGGCAAAGGCGCAGTAGTAGTGCCCGTCGCGCTTATAGAACCAAGGCCCTTCCTGATAGTGTTTGATGTGGGGCAGTTTCACCACGCTGTCTTTCAGGGATGTCATGTTGTCGTTCAGACGGGCATAGAAGGTGTGTGGGTTTCCCCAGTAGAGATAGGCCTGTCCGTCAGCGTCTGTATATACTGACGGGTCGATATCGTACCAGTTGCTCTGGTCCCATACCAGAGGCTTTCCAAGGGGATCCTTGAAGGGACCATAGGGTGAGTTGGCCTCGAGCACTGCGATGCCGTGTCCGTGAAGTGGTGCATAGAGATAGTACTTGCCATTACGCTCTACTGTCTGGATGGCCCATGCACCGTTTTCACGACTGCGCCAGGGAATGTCCTTCAGTGAGGCCACAGCTCCGTGTTCTGTCCAGTTCACCATGTCGGTGGTGCTCCATAGCAGCCAGTCGTACATGAAGAAACCTGCAGAGTTCTTCTCGTTCAGGTCGGGGATGTCTTCTGGCGAGGCATCGTGCGAGGTGAAGAGAAACAGTGTGTCGCCTACTACCAGAGGAGCAGGGTCTGCTGTGTATTTAGTCTGGAAGAGTGGTAGGTTCATGCTGATGTCGCCTTTTACGGCAGCCTGCAGCATCAGTGAGTCGAGAAGCGATTCCAAGGCGTGGCGACGTTCAGGCCATGTGACATAGTCATCTGCCTTTATGGTGTATACCTTCTTCTCACAGCACTTCTGGTCGTTCTTCTCACAGCACTTCTGGTCGTTCTTCTCACAGCACTCAGCCTTGCCTGTGGTGATGCAGAATGGCGGAAGTTTCTTGGTTCCAATCAACTTGTCGGCCATCACGTCAGCACCTCCGATTTTAAACCAGCTCTCAATGGTGTCGTACTTTCCTGGAATCAGCTGGATGGCAAACTGCGGCTTGCCTTCTGCAGGATGGTAGCAGGCCTGCTGGCTGTTCAGGTCGTAGCTCACTGTGCCATGTGCCATGTCTGTCAGGTTCATGTAGTGATAAGGATTCGAGGGATTGTTACAGATGCTGGGTTTGAAACCTATAGAGGGGGCCAGATACATGTTCTCTGGGTCAGCGACGGGAGTCCCGTCGACCAAATAATAATAGGTGAAGGTCTCGTAGACATTCTCATTCAATTCTGCTGTCCAAATGCCATCGCTGTCGCGCTGCATGAGTAAAGGCTTTGGCAATACTTCTGCAGCCAGTTTTACCTCCTTGGCATTGGGCGCCTTCATGCGGAACACCACACCGTCGCTTATATATTCGGGCGAAATGATGGGTTTTGGGAAAAGACGTGCCATGACACCAGCAGTGAACTGTGGCTCCTTACCTGTGGCTGCGATGACAGGCTGTCCGCCTTGCATAGCCTTCTCTGCTGCTTCAGGCTTGAAGAGCAGGGGCAGTGTCTTGCTCAGGAAGTACTTGGCGTTCATCCACGTGTGTCCGTATTTATCGTGGGTGTACTCTTTCACAGAGCGGATACCATGTTTGTCGAGGAATTCCATGTAGTCGCGAGCATTGCCAAAGAGGAAGTCGTCAGTACCTACGCCTAACCAAAACAGATGGATCTTGCTGTTCGTGTCGTTGGCATTGTCGTAGACGCCAGGGATGTTGGTGGCTGTGAATGAACTGTAGCTGCAAAGATAAGAGAACTTGTCGAGGTTGCGCAGTCCATTAGAAAGAGCCTGGTTTCCACCACGTGAGAAACCGCCAATGGCACGATGGTCGGCATCGTTGATGGTGCGATAGTTCTTCTCTATATAGGGCATGAGGTCATCTGTCAGGTCGAGACTGAACACGTCCTTGCCAAACATAGTCTGAGGGACACCTGCCTTTTCTGTCTGTGCAGGCAGCAGCTTATAGGGATTGCCGTAGGGTAGCACGACAATCATCTCCTCAGCCTTTCCTTCAGCAATCAGGTTGTCGAGGATATAGTTCACACGTCCTACCTTATAATATACTTCCTCAGTATCAGTGGTTCCACTGATCAGATAGAACACGGGGTATTTCTTGTCGGGATTCTCTTTGTATTTCGGTGGCAGGTAGACCACAGCCTGATTTGTGGCACCCAGATTCTTGGAGTAGTAGTGGATATAGTCCACCTTGCCATGGGGAACGTTCTTAATGTCGTGGGCCAGCGAGCCCTCTTTGGCTGGAATCTCAAGCAGTGAGTTCTTAAAGCCTTCATTGGGGAAATACTGCTGATTCTCGGGGTCCATCACACTTACCCCGTCAACAATGAAGCAGTAGGGATACATGTCAGGGGCTGCAGGACCTAGAGTGGCCTCCCATAAGCCCGTTTCCGCGTTACGCGTCATAGCGTTGCGTCCTGCGAACTGCACGTCTACCTGAACTTCTTTTGCCTGGTCGTTCTTGTAACGGAAAGTTACGGTTCCATCCTGGTTACAGGTGGCGGACTGGGCTGCTGCCATGGTTGCCCATCCGATGAATAGTTGTAATAAGATAGTTTTTTTCTTCATGTTGTTTTATTGTTTAATTTGACTTTGTATATTCTGAGGGTGTAACACCAAAGTGTTTCTTGAAGACTACCGAGAAATGACTCTGGGTGCTGAATCCGCACTTGTCGGAAATCTCGGAGACTGTGTATTTTCCGCTTTTCAGCAGCTCTGCAGCTCGATTGAGTTTGTAGGTGCGGAAGAAGTTCGAAGGCGTCTCGCCTGTCAGTCCTTTTATCTTGTAGTACAATTTTGTGCGTGAGATAAGCAGCAGTTTGGTGATGCGTGTCACGTCGAGTTCGGAATTCGAGAGTTCCTCCTCCATCAGTTTGTAGAGTTCTTCCATAAAATGCTTGTCCTGATCGGAGAGGGCGTTGTCTACGCCTTCGTCTTCTGTCGTTGTGGCCTTTGTCAGCAGTTTGCGTATGCGATCGCGATTCTTCAGTTGCGACTGAATCAGAGCTGACAGTACGGTGGGTTCGAATGGCTTTGTGACATAGGCATCTGCGCCAACGCTCAGACCTTCGACCTGATTCTCTGCTGTGATCTTGGCTGTTACCAGAATGACGGGGATATGGCACAACTGTATGTCTTGCTTAATCTCATGACAAAGTTCGTAGCCGTCTTTGCCAGGCATGGCCACGTCGCTCAATACGAGGTTAGGCTCTTCAGCGCGCATCTCTTCAAGGGCGGTGTCTGCGTCGAGGCAGGTGATCAGGCGATAATCGCGTGAGAAGAGCAGACGCATGTAGTTGATGATTTCTGTGTCGTCGTCGACAACGAGTATCGTAGGTCGATGGTCCTCTGTTGTGTCGTAGGCAGAGGATCCTGATGCAGCATCGACAGGCAGTAACGCATTGACTGCCAGCGATCCGTCACCTTCCAACGGCCTGCGCTCTTCATCACTATAGGCATCCTCATTCATGGGGTAGATGAGTGTGAAAACGGCTCCTGTACCTTCTGTACGGTTGCTGGCTGTGAGTGAGCCATGATGGAGTTCAGCCAGTCGGCGTGAATAGTAAAGGCCTATGCCTGTACCCCAGTTTACCACGGCCTTCGTCTGGTTATCGAGCTGGTAGTAGCGCTTGAAGATGTTCTCCAACTGGTTTTCGGGCAAACCCTTACCTGTATCGGCAATCGTAACCTTTACCTGATTGTCTGCTACATCGAGCGAAACGTCTATCCTGCCTCCACGCGGTGTGAACTTCAGGGCGTTCGACAACAGGTTAGATACGATCTTTTCCAACTTGTCACCATCAGTCCAAGCTGTCAGCGAGTCTTCCATGCCAAAGCGGTTAATGGTCAGGCCTTTTTCCTTGGCGTTAAATTCAAATATGTCGCAGATGTCGTTCATAGCTTTCACCACATCGATTTGTTCAACGTTCAGCCGTAATGTGTCGTTCTCGAGTTTGTTGAAGTCCATGAGCTGATTAACGAGTTTGAACATACGTTGTATGCTACGTTGGGCTACGTTGAGAAGGTTCTTGTCCTCGTCATTGAGTGAGACACTCCTGGCAAGCTGGCCTACAGGCCCTGCAATCATGGTCAATGGCGTGCGGAACTCATGAGCTATGTTGGCAAAAAAGCTCATGTTCATCTGGTTGGTGCGCAACTCCTGCTCTTTCTCCATCTCTGCCTGTCGGGCAGCACGACGGGCAGCCACCACGCGCTTAGCGTTACGATAGAGATAGACTGCCAGCGAAGCTGCTAGCGCCAAGTAGATAAGCCACGCCCACCAGCTGTTGGCTGGGGCGGGTTTCACCACGATGCTTAGTGTGCGTTCGTCGGAGTTCGTCTCGTCACTGGCGCTGTCGGTGGTTTTCACACGGAAGGTATAATGCCCTGATGGCAGGTTTGCATAGTTGGCTGTATGGGTGTTTCCAGCGTCAATCCAGTCGTGGTCGAAGCCATCCATCTTATAGTAATAGCGCACACGCTCGTATTCTCCGAAGTCGAGGGCTGTAAACGAAATGCTGATACTGTTTTCACTATAATTCAGCTTAACTTCGCGACAACTGTCGAGCAGGGCCTCTATGGGGCCGTTTTCTGAGGGCCTAACCAGTTGGTTGTGTATCTTCAGATCGCAAAAGCGTATGGGTATCTGTCTGAGTGTGTCAATGTCTGCAGGGTTAAACATGGTAATGCCCTCTGTGCCTCCGAATACCAGACTTCCATTAGGTAACTTGCATGAGGCACGGTCGCAGAACTCATCGCCTCCAATGCCATCAGCTTTATAGAGGGCGGTGATACGCCCCGTCTTCCGATCCCAGCGGTTCAGACCTTTCATCGTACTAATCCAGAGGTTTCCTTGCTGGTCTTCTTCTATACTGCCTACATCAGAACAGGACAAGCCTGCGATGCGTGTCATCTGGTTGGTTTTCAGACTATAATGCAATAGCCCGTTGCTCACGGTTCCAATCCATACGTCGCCCTGTGAGTCTTGCACCATATCAGTGGGAATATAGACGCTTCGACGAATGCACTGTGCCATTGAGGGAATATCGAGTTCGCTCAGTTTCCCTGTCTGTGGGTTCATGCGCACAATCTTCTGGAAGAAGGCCGAGATAAGCATCTGGCCATTGTCCAATTTGAGTAGCGAGGGAATAAAGCAGAAGTCTGCATTGAAAGCCTGCTTCACAACAGGTGTGTTGCTGTTGGGCGGAAAACCAACAATATCATTACTGCTGGTTGCTAGCCATATCGTTCCGTCGTCGGTCTGCTCGAAATCCATCGTTGCCATGATCGTCCATTGGTTTAGGATACTTAGTCTGCCACTTTCATAGCGACACTTCATCACTAGACTGGGGGTAGAGAGCCATAATAGTCCGTCACGGTCACAGAATATGTGGGTAACAGCATTCTTTTGTTCGCCTGCAGGTAAGCCTTGTAAGGGAATAGATTCTGCCTTCTGACTCTCGCAGTGGTAGACATAGACGCCTTTGAGCAGGGTAGAGATCCAGAGATTCTTAGCTTTGTCCATAGCCACGGCCAGCACTGATGAGTTCTCGATGACACGGTTCAGGTAATTATCGCTACCACCGAATTTCTCTTTATAGTAATAGTCTGCAAAAAGCCCCTTGTCGTAGGTACCCAGCCACACGTTCTTCCGTGAGTCTTGGAAAACTTGTGTCACCATGGCATCAGGGACGGGTAGGGTGAATCCTGTATCGCCCTCGCCATGCAAAGTGTGGGCCAGGAGATTGAGTTCAAACACGCCATTGTGAGAGGTACTGAGCAGAATGGTGTTGTTTTCCAGAAGACGAGCAGCCTGAATGATGCTGTTATGTGCCATCAGGCGCGACTCCATTGCTGCGTCAAGTGGCACGACGTGCTGTGACTTGGTGTCGTAGAGCATCATGAATCCATAGCCTGAAAGCACCATCAGACCATTCGACAGTATCTCTGAATAGAAATAGTATCGCTCGCCCAATGGTATTTCTTTCTTCAGTTTCAGTGTCTCGTTATCGTAGACTAATATTCGCTGCGACTCCGTGATAAGAATATTGTCTGAAGCGTCTATGATACAGTTGCCCCAAGTCCATGACTGTCTTTCCATTTGTCTGCCAATACATGGAAGGAAGGCCTGCTCCTTTTCGTCGAGTCGGAGCACCTCTGTACCATTATATACATAGATACGCCCCTTACTGTCTTCAAGCAGTTTCTGAGTGTTGAGATTGGCAGACTTGACAGTGATACGATCGAAACTGTCCATACGGCTGTAACGGCATACACCATTCACTGTCGCCACCCAGAGTCGTCTCTGTTGGTCGCAAAGGATGTCTTTTATCTGATTGTCGGGCAGACCCAGTGAATCGTCAGTACAAAGATACTGGTGATATTCATGACCATCGTAACGATTCAATCCTCTGAATGTTCCAATCCAGAGTTGGCCTGCAGCATCTTCTGCTATACACTGTATGCGACTGTTCGACAGTTCCTGAGCCACAACAACGCTGTGCTCCTCGTCTTTGTCACGTTGTTGTGTCGTTGCTGCCTTTTGACATGATAACAGCGTTATCATAGCCATCATGATGACTATAATCTCTCTCTGTCCTGTCGTTTTTATCATATCTGATTTTAGTTTTAGGCCACAAAGATACATATTATTATTCAAATATATGTAATTTCTATGTTTTTTAAACAAATTGAACAAGTTTTGAACAAATAGGAAAGACTCTCGATATTTTTGAACGCTTACGAAAATCAAAAGAACGCCTTGAAACGCCACCTGATTTTTATTTATATACCTTTGCCGTCGCAAATTTAATCAAACCAAAGTATTATCTAACATTTAACTCAAAACAATTGCAAATGAAAAAGATCAGTTTACTGATGGTGTTGATGGCATTATTTATGTCAGTGACATCTTTCGCCCAAGGAGTCAAGGGCACAGTGATCGACGAGAACGGTGAACCCGTGATCGGTGCGACAATCGTTGACAAGGTTAATAGCCAGAATGCAGCGATTACAGATTTTGATGGACGTTTTACCATTAACGTGAACGCGGGAAAAACCATCGTTGTTTCTTACATTGGCTACGAGACACAGGAGCTGGCGGCTAAGAATGGCATGACCGTTCGTCTGCAGCCCGATAACAAAGTACTCGATGAAGTCGTTGTAGTAGGTTATGGTGTTCAGAAAAAGAGTAGTGTGACAGGTGCCATCTCGCAAGTAAAGCCTGAGGATATGGAGAACCGTACCATCTCGAACGCACAACAGGCTTTGCAGGGTAAGACCTCTGGTGTACAGATTATCTCAACCTCAGCAGCCCCTGGCTCATCGCCCACCGTACGTGTGCGCGGTTATTCCTCTAATAAAAGCAGCGAGCCCCTCTATGTGGTCGATGGTGTACGTCTGAGCGACATCAGTGGTATCGACCCTGCCACTATCGCCTCGATGGAAATTCTGAAAGACGCTGCTTCTGCTGCTATTTACGGTGCTGAAGCCGGTAATGGTGTAGTGCTCATCACAACCAAGAAGGGTAAGGCAGGACAAGGTAAGATTGCCTACGACTTCATGTGGACTGATGAGAGTCTGGCTCGCATCCCCAAGATGCTGAATGCTAAGGAATATATGCAGTATATGGTGGAGGGCAACCTCTTTACACAGGACTATATGAATGCCAATTGGGATGGTAAGACAGATACAAAATGGACTGACGTGGCCTTCACGCATGGTCACATGCAGAAGCATAACTTCTCATTCACTGGCGGTAACGATCGAGGGAACTATTATCTGGCTCTTTCATACCTTAATAATGACGGTATTGTAAAAGGCGATGCAGACACCTATAAGCGTCTTACAGCCACCGTTAATGGTGAATATAAGATTAAAGACTGGTTGAAAGTGGGTACCACCAATCAGGTAGAGAAATACAATGTCCGTCAGGTGTCTACCAATAATGAGTACGGCTCTCTGTTGACAGCTGTGCTCATGATGGATCCTCTGACTCCAGATACCTATGGTAAAGAACTGCCTGCGAACCTTCAGGCGTATCAAGCCATGGGCAAGACATTCTTACAGGACGGGAATGATAACTACTATGGTGTGAGCCAGTTCTACAATGGTGAGCAGTATCATCCTATGATTATGCGCGATAATGGACTGAATAAGAATTCTGGCTTTAATGTAACGGGATCAGTCTATGGTGACTTTACGCTGATTCCTAACCTTACTGTCACTTCACGCTTTGGTTATCGTCTTACAGGAACACGCTCTTCTTCTACCTCACTGCCTTTCTTTGGCAATGCCGTTCAGAGCCGCGATTATGTGGATCAGAGCAACACCTCGAGCACTACAATCTATTACCAGTGGGAGAACTTTGCTAACTATATGAAGTCTTTTGGCAACCACACAGTAAGTGCTATGGTGGGTATGTCGTTCCAGGATTCAAGCTATGATTATGTAACGGGTCAGCTAACTTCTAATGGTGAGGATGCCATCAAGAAGAACGATCCCCTGTTCTACTACCTGAACTATGCCAACGCCTCAGCAACGAAGGGTGTTAGCGGTGAGACTACCAGCAGCACCAAGTTCTCTTATTTTGGTCGTCTGGGTTATGATTTCCTGGGTCGTTATATGTTGCAGGCTTCACTCCGTGCTGATGCTGCTGACCTCTCAAAACTCTCTCCGAAGAAACGCTGGGGTTACTTCCCCGCTGTATCAGTAGGTTGGACCATCAGTGAGGAGAAGTTCTTTGCTCCTTTGAAAAAAGCCTTCGACAGTTTGAAGTTCCGTGCCTCTTGGGGCCAGAACGGTAGCCTCTCTGCACTCAGTGGTTACAGCTATAGTACCGATATCGCTCTGGGTGGGCTCTATCCTTTCGGCTCTGGTATCCAGTATACACAGGCAGCAGCTCCCTCAACCATGGGTAATGAAGACCTGAAGTGGGAGACTTCAGAACAGCTGAACTTCGGTCTTGACGGTATCCTGATGGGTGGTCGCCTGACCTTCGGTGTCGACTACTTCACTAAGAAGACAAAAGACCTGCTGGTTTGGAACACAACACCTTCGCTGGTTATCGGTGGCGCTACATCACCTATCAACGCAGGTAATGTAGAGAACAAAGGATTTGAGTTTGAATTGGGATGGAGAGACCACATTGGCGACTTCAGCTACGGCATCCGTGCAAACCTCTCTACGCTGAGTAATAAGGTGACTTATATTGATCCTTCAATAACCCGTCTGGCTGGTAGCACGTTCCACACCTACACTATCACCTATTTCGAGCAGGGCTATCCCGTATACTACTTCCGTGGCTTCGAGTTCGACAAGATTAATCCAGAGACTGGTGATCCCATGTTTAAGGATATCAATGGCGATGGCGTGGTGAACAACGACGACCTGACTGATATTGGAAATGCCATTCCTGACTTTACTTATGGTATTACCCTGAATGCTGCCTACAAGGGCTTCGACCTCACCGTATTCGGTACAGGCTCTCACGGCAATAAGATATTCAATTGTATCAACCGTCCTGACTACGCTACATCGAATAAGATGAAGGAAGTGCTCTACGACGACCGTTGGACTCCGACAAACACCACAGGTACAAAGCCCCGTGCGGGCGCTAACGACATGGACAAGTATGTTGACTCAAGCGCTATGATCTACGACGGAAGCTATTTCAAGATCAAACAGATCCAGTTGGGTTACACACTGCCAAAGAACGTGTTGAGCAAGGTTGGTATCAGCAACGCCCGTGCCTATGGATCGCTCGATGACTTCTTCACCTTCTCAAGCTACCCCGGTTTCGATCCGGAAGCTGCTGCCAACACTACCACAGGTATGGGTGTCGACAAGGGTGCTTATCCCACTTCAAAGAAGGTGGTACTTGGTTTCAATATTGAATTCTAACTTTTTACTTTAACGACAATGAAAAAGAATAAATTATATATCGCATTGCTGGGTGTGATGTCGCTGATGACTGTCAGTTGTGAGAGTGAACTCGACATTGAGAAACACGGCAACATGGGTAGTATGGATACATACTACACTACCGACGAGAATATCAATACCGCAACAGCATCTATGTATCTCGAGATGCGTAGCAACTATTACAACTGGTTCTTCGTCAAGAACCTGCTTTCCGACGATATCTGGTGTGGCGGTGGTCAGCGTGGTGACAATGGTGAGATGGAAAAACTCAATGAGTATCGTTTCGACTCTAACCATGGTATGATAGAGAGCCTCTATTCTGGGCTCTATGGCATTATCTACAAGGCCAACCTGATTATCGATAAGACTGAAGGTGAGACTGTTGTGATGAAGCGTGCCATCAACGAGGCGAAGGTGTTCCGTGCTTTCGGACATTTCGAACTCGTTACCCTCTGGGGCACGGCTCCAAAGGTTGATCATCTGTTGGCTGCCAGCGAATATCGTCAGGCTAACGGCACTGCTGCTGACACATGGGCTTTCGTTGAGCAGGATCTCACAGAGGCTATTAACAGTGGAACGCTGCCCTCAAAAAGCGGTGTAAACGATCAGGAGACGGGTATCCGTGTAACCAAAGAGTTCGCTCAGGCGCTGTTGGGTAAGGCCTATCTCTTCCAGGGTAAGTACAGCGAGGCCGCTGCTATGTTCGAAAATGTGATTGGCTCAAACAAGTATGCCCTCTATCAGGGTGAGTACGACGCCCAGTTCCATGCAGCTGCTAACAATAACTGCGAATCGCTCTTCGAACTCCAGAAGCGTTACGATCCAGAGCAGATGTGGAACCAGTTCGACATGCTTTACCTCATGCAGGGTTGGCGCACCAGTGTGCTCACTTATGGTGGTGAGGCTATGATGAAACTGGCTCTTGGTACCTACGGATTTTCTAACCCCCGCAAGTCGCTCTATGATGCTTTCGTTGCCTGGGAGGGTGCTGATGGTTATCGCCTCAGCAAGTCGATCATGACCTACGATCAGCTCAAGGCTTTCGGTGTTGACGTACAGCCGGGTGCCAGCGTTTATGGCAGTGAGGGATACTTCTTCTGGAAGAACCAGTCGCTTAAAGAAGACTGTGTTGTCGATCAGATGTTCTTCCAAGGCGTTCAGTTCATCGATCTGAAGGTGATGCGCTATGCAGAGGTTCTGCTGATGGCTGCTGAGGCACAGTTGCAGGCAGGCAATGCCACCAAGGCTCTTGAGTATGTCAACCAGATTCGTATACGTGCCAAGGAGACTCCTCTGGTCAGTGTAACCCTCGAAGATATCAAGACAGAAAAGCGTTTGGAACTCTGTAACGAAAGTGTGCGCTATCAGGACCTTGTACGCTGGGGTGATGCCAAGACTGCTATGGGAAATCAGGGTAAGGACGTGCCTGCCTTCACTACATCTGGCGTTCAGTGGAACTGGCATAACGACAAGTATGGCTTCCAGGATAAGAACATGCTTCTGCCTATTCCTTTGAAGGAACTTGAGCTCAATCCAAACATGCAGCCCAACGCGGGTTGGTAATTATTAACATAGAATGGTGCAGGGATATCGGAAAAATTTCTTATCTTTGCACCATTCAATAACTAAATAAGATTAGTAATATGAGAAAACTTTTTGTAATCGCTGCTTTCTGCTTTATCGGAATGGCAGCAAAGGCTCAGCAGAACCTCAGCTGGGGACAGGGCCCACAGGTGGCATCCCCCGTGGTTAATGCAGACAACTCCGTTAGCTTTAACCTGATAGCCCCCGAGGCCCAGAAGGTACAGATTACAGGCGACTTCCTGCCTGCTAAGAAGGTTGAATTCGGTGGCAATACCTATGAGACTCCAGGTGTGGTAGACCTCGTGAAGAATGATAAGGGCGTGTGGAGTTTTACTTCTGCCCCCCTGGCTCCAGAACTCTACACCTATAATATGATTGTAGATGGCGTAAAGATTATCGATCCGCTGAATGTTTACAATATCCGCGACATCAACAACCTGTTCAGCGTGCTGCTCATCGGTGGTGATGCCCGTTCCGATCTTTACAAGGTCAATAAGGTGGCTCACGGCACTGTCAGCAAGGTTTGGTATGAGAGTCCTACCGCCGGTCTTACACGTCGTTGTACAGTCTACACCCCTGCTGGCTATGAGACCAGCGGTAAGGAGTATCCCGTGCTCTACCTGCTTCACGGTATCGGTGGCGATGAGAATGCCTGGAGTGAGCTAGGCCGTGCCACTCAGATTCTCGACAACCTCATCGCCCAGGGCAAGGCTGAGCCCATGCTCGTGGTGATGACCAATGGTAATATCTCGCAGGAGGCTTGCCCAGGTGAGACCTCTGAAGGCTTCCGTGTACCTACCATGATGCTTCCCAAGACCATGGAAGGTAGCTTTGAGACCGCCTTCCCTGATATGGTTAATTTCATTGAGAAGACCTATCGCGTGAAAAAGGACAAAGCCCATCGTGCCATCGCGGGTCTGTCGATGGGTGGCTTTCATAGCCTCTTCGTCTCTATCAACAATCCCGATATGTTCGGTTACGTAGGCTTGTTCTCTGCAGCTGTCGATCAGAATCAGCCCGATCCTAACGGCCATGCTGAGATATACGCAGACCGTGACAAGAAGATCGATGCTCTCTTCGCCAAGAAGCCCAACCTCTTCTGGATTGGTATTGGTAAGACTGACTTCCTGATCAAGAACAACAACGACCTGCGTGCTTATCTCGACTCTAAGGGGCACAAGTATACCTATCTCGAGACAGAGGGAGGTCACATCTGGCGCAACTGGCGTATCTATCTCTCAGAGTTCACTCCGTTACTTTTTAAATAATTAATTAATAAGGAGACAAGTAGACAGGGAGTACAGGGAGTTCAAGGAGTTCTTGGACAAGCAAAGCGGCTAAGCCGAGTGCAGGACAATAGCTCTGACACTTCCCACAGTTCATCAAGTAATGTCTTGGACTCCCTGTACTCCTTGTCTCCCTGTCTCCTAAAAATTTTTATCTATGAACAAATCTATTCTGTTTTTTGCAGTTGCAGCCCTGGCAGTGGGTTGTACCACTGCTGACAAGGTGGCTCCTAAGAACACTATCAACCAGGAAGAGGTGATGGCAAAGATGTCACTTGAAGATAAAGCCCACTTCGTCATTGGTACTGGTATGGCAGGCTTTAGCGGCAATGATGCTGTGATTGGTGCCACCCGCAGTCTCGTACCTGGTGCTGCAGGTACTACTTATCCTCTCGACTCTCTGGGTATTCCCGCTGTTGTATTGGCCGATGGCCCTGCTGGTCTTCGTATCGACCCAACCCGTGAAGGCGATTCTGCCACCTACTATTGTACGCATTTCCCCATCGGAACCCTGTTGGCTTCTACTTGGAACACTCAGCTGGTAGAGGAAGTAGGTCAGGCCATCGGTGAGGAGGTGAAGGAATATGGTGCCGATGTACTTCTGGCTCCTGCTCTCAATATCATGCGCAACCCTCTCTGTGGGCGTAACTTCGAGTATTACAGTGAGGATCCTGTTGTGGCAGGTAAGACAGCAGCTGCCTATATCACTGGTGTGCAGAAGAACGATGTCGGTACCAGCATCAAGCATTTCGCTGCCAACAATCAGGAGACCAACCGCATGAACAACGATGCGCACATTTCCCAGCGTGCCCTCCGCGAGATCTACCTCAAAGGCTTCGAGATAGCTATCAAGGAGAGTAAGCCTTGGACAGTGATGACCTCATATAATTACATTAACGGAGTCTACACCTCAGAGAGCAAGGATCTAGTCGAGACAATCCTCCGCGATGAGTGGGGCTACGAGGGTACCGTGATGACCGATTGGTTTGGTGGTAAGGACGGCGCCAAGCAGATGTGGGCTGGTAACGATATGTTGCAGCCTGGTAAGAAAGAGCAGTTCGACAGTATTGTGGCTGGTGTGAAGAGTGGTAAATTGGCTGAGGCAGATCTTGACCGCAGTGTCCAGCGCACGCTGAATCTTGTGGAGAAGAGTCCGCGCTTCCAGGGCTACCAGTACTCTAACAAGCCCGACCTCAAGGCTCATGCTCAGGTAACTCGTCAGAGTGCTGCCGAGGGAATGGTGCTGATGAAGAATAATCAGGCTCTGCCCTTTTCCAAGAGTGTGAAGAACGTAGCCCTCTATGGTAACACCTCTTACGACTTCATCGCTGGTGGCACAGGTTCTGGTAATGTAAACCACGCTTATGTCGTTTCTCTGCTCGATGGTCTGAAGAATGGTGGCTATACTGTTTCTGAGGAACTGAAGACTGCCTACGCTACCTATGCTGCAGAGCAGAAGGCTAAGGTTGAGGCCGAGATTGAGGCGGCTGCTAAGAAGGATCCCAAGAATGCTATGCTGCTCCGCTTCATGCCACGTCCGCTACCTGCCGAGAAGCTGTTCTCTGCTAATGAACTGGCTAAGCAGGCTGAGGCTTCCGATATCGCTGTGATCACTCTGGGTCGTATCTCTGGTGAGTTCATGGACCGTAAGGCTGCCGACTTCAATCTGAGCAGCTCGGAGCGCCAGCTGATTACCCAAGTGTGTGATGTCTATCACAAGGCAGGCAAGCAGGTGGTTGTACTGCTCAACATCGGTGGCGTCATTGAGACTGCTTCATGGAACACTCTTCCTGATGCCATCCTTTGTGCATGGCAGGCTGGTCAGGAAGGTGGCAATAGCGTGGTCGATGTGCTCAGTGGCCGTCAGTCGCCCTCTGGTAAGTTCACCATGACTTGGCCCGTGAAGTTCTCCGACGCTTATAGCTCAAAGAACTTCCCCATTGATCAGGATCCCCGCATCGATATGACTAACCAGGGCTCAAAGAGTGCCAACGTGAAGAATGTCGATTATACCGACTACGAAGAAGACATCTACGTGGGTTATCGCTACTTCGACTCTTTCGATGTTCCTGTGAGCTATCCTTTCGGCTTTGGTCTGAGCTACACGACCTTCTCTTACACAGGTGCCAGCTGTCAGGTAAACGGCGATGATATTGTCGTCAAAGTGAAGATTACCAACACGGGCAGTCATGAAGGCAAGGAGGTTGTTGAGCTTTACGCTACTGCCCCCGACAGCAAAGCCGCCAATAAGCCTGTCAAGGAGCTGAAAGCCTATGTCAAGACCAAGAACCTGAAGCCCGGCGAGAGTGAGATGGTGACAATGAAGGTGAAGGCTGCCGACCTTGCTTCTTTCGACGCAGAGGCTTCTGCCTGGGTTGTTGCCGAGGGAGAATACCAGTTCCATGTCGCTGCTTCATCGCAAGACATCAAGGCCTCGCTCCCTGCAACCATTAAAGGCCAGCAGACCAAGGTCCACAACGTCTTGAAGCCCCAGGCCCCGATGAACCTCCTGAAACGCTAAGTCAACGTTTATACGTCTTTATAATAGCAGCCTCCGCTCATGTTGAGCGGGGGCTGTTTTTCTTCTATCTTTGACTTTAATCAATATAAAACACCCTTTTGTTAACTTTCTTTAGCGTTTTTTTTTTTTTGATTCACACATTTCTTCGTATATTTGCCCCCAAGTAAGATAAATCTATCGGTTATGAACATGAAAACTAATATAACTATTTTGGCGGCATCGCTGTTATTCTGTGCTTGCAGTTCCGATAACGAAGGGCAGCAGGAAGACCTTGTGCCAATCACGCTCACGGCAACGATGATCGTGGACTGCCCCCTGGCCACCCGCACCACGAGTACCGATCTTCAGTCGTCGCAGTTTGCCAGCGGCCAGACGTTCTATGCCTATTTCACCAGCAGCAGCGTTGTGCCTCAGAGCAGCGTCTTTACCGCCGACGGCTCGGGCGGCGCCACGCCAGCCAACCAGCCGTACTTCAAACTCTCAGGCACCACCACCGACGTGCGTGCCTACTATCCCTCGACGGTAACAGAGGCAACCACCTCGTTTGTCGTGGAGGCCGACCAGACTACTGATGCCAGTTATCGCAACAGCGACCTGATGTATGCCTCAGCCACGATTCCCAAGGTCTATCCCACTTCAACGGGTGAACTGGCTTTTGCCCATAAGATGGCTAAGGTTCGCGTGCAGACGGTAAACAACGGCTCGAGCGTGAAGACCATCACCCTGAAGAGCGTGAAGCGTCAGGTGCCGTTCACGGCCTCTACCGGTGCGCTCGGTGTGGCAACGGCCTCAGGCAGCACTGATGTAACGATGTTCGACCATGCAGGTCAGACGTCAGACATCGACTGCGTGGCACTTATCCCGCCGCAGACCATGACCTCAGGCACCACGCTGATAGAAGTGACCACGGTCCTCCACAACTCCTCGCCGCTGACCTATCAGCTGCCAGCTAACATCAGTTTTGCCTCAGGCATGCAGTACATCTTCACCGTCAATGTCCACGAAGAGTCCCTCATCGTATCCTGCAACGTCACCGCTTGGGGTACTGGTAATACTGCAAGTACGGCGGTGAATATCCACCGCGATAAAAGATGGAATCCCCTCTATTACGTAGCAGAGTATAATTTAAGTTTGGCGACTGATAATACCACGTTCTCGTTTAATAAGACAGAAAGCACATCGCAAGGTTCAATGTTCATGTATACAACTACAGATGGCGTAGCCAATCATGGAATTATGGGGACGAAGTGGGTAGCACAAACAAGTGGATACGATGGCTATCGAATTCCTACAAGTACCAATCGTATACTTGAAGGCGAGTCGTGGCATCTGCCTACACGACAAGAATTCTTGAGTATTGTTCCTGCTTTTAATAATACTCAAAGTGATGGATTAACTATATTTACCAATTTATGGGTCGCTTCAGGATTATATACAGAGCCTGCTTGCGTGTTTGGTTATAATACTGCCACCAAGACGGCAACAGCCTACAAGTCTTATTGGGATAGTTACACAACGGAAGGTTTACGTTACGCCATCCGCTTCCTTGACACAAACTATTGTTCAGTCTGGAAATACCAGATATTCACAAATAAAGTGGTCATTACAGCTAAGATTATAGAGCGAATAGCCAGCACAAACACTTCTGCGCTCTCTGCCAAGATAGCCGAAATTAAGTCCGCTGGGTATAACTGGACCACGCTCAATGCCGATGATGGGGAAATATCTCGAACATTCTATGCTTGCGGATTAACTGACCAGTATAAACAGAGTGCAGCTGGTAGTTACTATAATACCACGTATGGGCGCTATTGGACAACATATAATAATGGAACGAATGAGTATGTGTTTGTTTTTGGCTATCCTACTAGTTTGGACATATTCCCGAGTCCTATGTCTGAATCATATGGCATGTCCGTTCGCTTGTTCCGTGATTATTAGACATATGTTGTTTTTGTTTCTTTCCCATGTTTTTCCAATTGCGTTACCGCCTATTGTAGGGAGGGTCGACAGGTGAAGACTGTCCGAAGAGGTGGCAGATATATGACGTGTGGCTGGCATGGAACGGCCCGCTTATTGACAGAGACTATCTCTTTGAATGCAAAATAGACTAAATTGCCGACCAATTTAGTCTATTTTACTCTGCAATTTAGTCTAAATTGTTCGGCAAAATAATCTATATTACATCTGATAGGATTATCTTTGTCATAGTGAAGGTTTATTTCTGTCGGCCATAACAATTATTCTTGCCACCCTTTGATGGCGTGTTAACCGGATATGCGGTATTGGGCGACGTATTGCTCTATATATTCAATAGAATCGTTAAAGACAGACGCCGGACGGAGCGCATTTGAACGAATTGAAACAGATTTGAACAAATACGAAAGTAAACAGACGCTTTTGAACAGGGCAGAAAAACAAAAGAACACAGGAGAATGCGTTTTTTGTGTTTTTTATCTACTTTTGCATCGCCGATCGAAAAAGATTTCGTACATTTGCAGTCGTCTGCGATAGCTGGAATAAAAGCGCGTCGACAATCATATAATAACAAAAACGATAAAAACAACAAATGAAGAATTCGATTCTAAAGATTAATTTGGTAGTTGTGGCTGTAGTCGCTTTGAGCGGCTACAGCCTTCGTCTGTCTGCCCAACAGCTAAGAGCGGATAACATTGACGAAGTACTGAGCGCCATGACGCTTGAAGAGAAGTGTCATCTGGTGCTTGGTTGTGGCATGCATTTCAACGACGAGGCGAAGTTCCCTGGTACGGCTGGTAGCACCTTCAGCATTGCCCGTCTGGGTATTCCCGAAACCTATTGTGCCGATTCCCAGCAGGGACTGCGCATGCAGGATCACCGCAACTGGGATCATCGCGACTATTATCCCACCGACTTTGTTGCCTCGATGACACTTGCTTCGACATGGGATCGTGAGGCCGCCTTCAAAGTGGGACAGGGCATCGGCAACGAGGTGCGTGAGTTCGGACTCGACTGGATTCTCTCTCCCTCGATGAACCTGATTCGCAATGCCCTCTGTGGTCGTAACCACGAGTATTACTCAGAGGATCCATATCTCTCAGGTACCATTGCCGCCGGATATGTGCGTGGCGTGCAGAGCGAGGGAACGGCAGCTTGTCCGAAGCATTTCATTGCCAACAACCAGGAGACGAACCGTAATAGCAACATCTCGCAGATGTCGCAGCGCGCCCTTCGTGAAATCTATCTGAAAGCCTTCGAGATTGCTGTGAAGGAGGGTGAACCCTGGACCATCATGACATCATATAATAAGCTGAACGGCCCTTACACCTTGCAGAATCGCGACCTCTTGACAACCATCGTTCGCGACGAGTGGGGTTGGAAAGGTATGTATGTGAGCGACTGGAATGCGGGCGACAATGCTGTGGCCGCCATGCAGGCAGGCAACGATATGCTGCAGCCGGGTAACGACAAGCAGTATCAGGCCATTCTGGAGGCTGCCAAGAGCGGTGAGCTCTCGATGGAGGTGCTCAACGCCAACGTGAAGCGTATTCTTGAGTATATCGTGAAGACACATAACTTCAAGGGCTATCAGTATAGTAATGAACCCGACCTGAAGGCTCATGCCCAGGTGGTGCGTGAGGTGGGTGCCGATGGTATCGTGCTGCTCAGCAACAATGGCATTCTGCCTCTTACAGGCAAACGCGTGGCTCTCTTCGGATGCACAAGCTATGACTGGATATCGGGCGGCTCTGGCTTCGGCGGTACTACAGTAGGTCACTATACTGTGTCGCTTGTCGAAGGTCTGCGCAGTGCCGGCTATGAGGTGTACAAGCCCCTTATCAGTACCTATCTGAAACACATCGCCGATGAGGAGAAACGCCTGTTCCCCAATGGCCGTCCCGCTTTCTCGCTGATGCCCCCAGCCCGTGCTGAGGAAAAGAGCTTTACTGCCGAGGAAATGGCTGCTGCCATCGATGGCTCTGATGTGGCCATCATCTCGTTGGGTCGTAAGAGCGGAGAGGCTGCCGACCGTAATGCTACCGATTTCTATCTGAAGGAAGGTGAGAAAGCGCTCATCAAGCAGGTGAGCGAGGCTTATCACGCCAAAGGCAAGAAGGTGGTTGTATTGCTCGACATCTGCAGTCCTATCGACGTGGCTTCATGGCAGAGTCAGATTGACGCCTTGGTGTGTACCTGGCAGGGCGGACAGGAGAGCGGCTTCAGTGTGGCCGACGTGCTCAGCGGTAAGGTGAACCCCAGCGGCAAGCTGCCCATGACCTTCCAGATTAACTATGGTGACGCTTATGCAGATAAGAACTTCCCTGGCGAGGTAGATGATAAGACGCTGGGTGCCATGTTCATGTGGGGCTACAACAAGGACCAGGCTCAGAAGGAGCGTAAGCCTCAGGCTAATATCGACTTCACCAACTACGAAGAGGATATCTATGTGGGCTATCGCTATTTCGACTCGTTTGGTAAGCCTGTGGCATATCCCTTCGGCTACGGTCTCTCTTATACCACCTTTGGTTACAGCGATGCTGCTGTGAAGGTTGAGGGCGACACCTATACCGTATCAGTAAAGGTGACGAACAAAGGCGACCGTGCGGGACGCAACGTGGTTGAGCTCTTCGTGGCTGCCCCCAACAGCAAGAAGCTGAACAAGCCCGCCAAGGAGCTGCGCAACTATGCCAAAACCCGTCTGTTGCAGCCAGGCGAGAGCGAGGTGGTGACCATGCAGTTGAAAACCCAGGATATGGCCTCGTTCAACGAGAAGGCTTCAGCCTGGAAGACCGATGCCGGACGTTATGACTTCCTGATCTGCTCATCGGCCAGCGACGTAGAGGCCAAGGTGTCGGCCAACGTGAAGGCATGGACTCAGAAGGTACACAACGTGCTGCAACCCAATGTGAAACTGAACTTATTAAAACGATAATGAAATATTTCTTTTCAATAATGACGCTGACATTCTGCGCTGTGCCTATGATGGCACAGTGGCAGACGCAGGCAACACCTAACGATACACTACAACCTGTTCGCAACCTGGGTAATGGTAATGTGGCTTTCAGTATCTATGCCCCTAATGCCAAGCAGGTAGGCTTCGGCGGCGATGCCATGCCTTGGGGCAAACCCTTGCAGTTCACTAAGGCCGATAATGGTGTGTGGACCGCTGTAGTAAGCGATTTGAAGGATGGCGTTTATCGCTATAATTTTACCATCGATGGGGTGAAGGTACAGGATCCTAAAGGCGCACTTTCTGCTGAGACATCGGCTTTGGCAAATATCGGCGATGGCAAGCAGTTCTATGATATGCGTGCCGACATCCCTCATGGTGCCATTGCGCAGCGCTATTATTATAGTAAGGTATTAAAGGGCTTGCGCCGTTTGCATGTATGGACACCTGCCGGCTATGAAAAAAACGCCGACAAGCTGCCTGTGCTCTATCTGATACATGGCGGTGGCGACAACGATGCTTCGTGGCCTGGTGTGGGCTGTGCAGGCAACATCCTCGACAACCTGATGGCCGAAGGTAAGATGACACCTATGGTGGTTGTGATGCCTAATGGCTCAATCCCTGTTAAGAACATGATGGACGAGGTGCCTTTGTTCGAGCAGGACCTTGTAGGTAGCATCATTCCTTATATCGAAGATAACTATCGTGTAGTTGCAGATAAGGCCCACCGTGCGATGGCCGGTCTGTCGATGGGTGGTATGGAAACGATGGAGACGATTCTTAACGATAACGATAAGTTTGCATACTTCTGGGTGTTGAGCGCTGGTTGGTTCCCTGCCCAGAAGGAGCAGTTCGAGGGCTATCGCCAGCGTCTTAACAAAGCTGCCGATGGTATTAAGAAGAATGTGCGCCAGCTTGTATTTACACAGGGCGATCCTGAGGATATTGCCTATCAGAATGGTTTGGCTACGCTTAAACTTTTCGATGCTGCCAACGTTAAATACGAGTACTACACCGCTCCTGGCGGTCATACATGGTACACTTGGCGCAATAATTTACATCAATTGGCACAACGTATTTTTAAATAGCATTGTAACAATCGTATGAACAAAAAAATCATGACTCTAGCGCTGGCAGCTATGTGCTGCGTTGGCGCTCAGGCACAGGAGAAACTCTTCAACAGTGCCAGTGTACAATCACCCATCGTTAACGCCGATGGAACAGTGACGTTCAATCTCTTTGCTCCTAAAGCCGTAAAGGTTGAGGTAACGGGCGACTTCTTGCCCACTCAGGCTATTGAGGTGCCTGGCTATGGCACTTATGATGCTCCTGGCGTGGCAGAACTGAAAGAGGGAAAGAACGGTGTGTGGAGCTATACCACCGATAAGCTGGCTCCTGAGATGTACAGCTATACCTTCAATATCGATGGTATGACTGGCGTGAAGGACCCTGCCAATATCTATGTGAACCGCGACATCGTCTCGTTTACCAACATCTTCATCGTAAGCGACCAGAAGGGCGACAAGGGCGATCTGTATAAGGTGAACGAGGTGCCCCACGGCAACCTGAGCAAGGTTTGGTATAACAGTCCTACGCTGAAGATGCAGCGCCGAATGACTATCTATACCCCTGCCGGCTATGATAAGGGTGGTAAGTACCCCGTTCTCTATCTGTTGCATGGTGCTGGTGGTGATGAGAACGCCTGGAGCGAACTCGGACGTGCCGCACAGATTCTCGATAACCTGATTGCTACAGGAAAGGCCAAGCCCATGATTGTGGTAATGCCTAATGGTAATCCTAACTGTCAGGCTGCTCCTGGCGAGTGGTCATGGGGTATGTACACACCAGGTTTCCGCGACGGAGGCACAGGTCCTACAGCTCCTGCCGCAGCTTCTATCCCTGAGAGCTTTATGGATATCGTAAACTATGTGGATGCCAACTATCGCACCCTGAAGGATCGTTCTCATCGTGCTATCTGCGGTTTGTCGATGGGTGGTGGACATACCTTCCATGTAAGTCTGCTCTATCCTAATAAGTTCGATTACTTCGGTCTTTTCTCAGCTGGCCTGCACTTGGAGAATGGTACATATGAGGCTTCGTTTGCCAAGCAGATTGAGAACAGTCCTACTTTTGCTCAGCAGAGTGCAAAGCTCTTCGGTAGCAAGCCCAAGCTCTACTGGATGGGTATGGGTAAGACCGACTTCCTCTACCAGAGCACAGTCGACCTGCGCAACTATTGGGACAGCAAAGGCTATAAGTATGAGTATGTAGAGACCGACGGCGGACATATCTGGCGTAACTGGCGTATCTACCTGACGATGTTCGCTCAGAAGATATTCAAGTAGAAGTGTCTTCCCCGCTAAAGTAAAAACCTCGCTCCTTTGAGCGGGGTTTTCTTTTAAATGATAAGTTTTTTGCCAAAATCTTTGTCTGTTTGATAGATTTATTGTACTTTTGCCGCCGCAAGGACCTAAATTTCAACATAAACAATGACAAAATGAAACAGAAAACTTGCGGATTGAGCGTTCGGATAAGCCGTATCGCTCAGCGTAGGACACTCGCCATGATGTTGGCAGTGTTCAGCAGTGTTGCAGCTATGGGGCAACAGAAGAAAGATGGCGAAGTGAACTGGATGGACGACCTCACCAGTCGTATCACATTGAATGGTTATGCTCAGGGAGGCTGGTCATACCAGGATCCTAATGGCAAGAAAACCAATGCCTACAACCTTAAACGTACGCTACTATGGGCAAAGGCACGTATCACCGACCGCTGGTCGTTCCTGTTTATGCACGACTTCTCGAGTGTTGTTCAGGAGTTCTATACCGATTACAGAGTTTCAAAAGGCAATGAGATGACTGTCCGTCTGGGACAGTTCAAGCACTCTTACTCGATGGAGAACCCGCTCTCGCCCACACAGTTGGAACTGATTGATGTCTATTCACAAGCCGTGCTCTATCTGGCTGGTGAAGGCCCCGATCCGCTGAACGGCGTGAACTACGGTCGTGATATGGGACTTGAGGTGTATGGTGATCTGGCTAAGGGAGCGGTACACTACGAACTGGCCCTGATGAGCGGTCAGGGTATCAATCGTAAGGACCAGAACAATCAGAAAGACTTTATTGCCAAACTCGAACTGCGTCCCATGCCAGGACTCCGTTTCGTGACATCGGGCTATCTGGGTACAGGCTGTGCTGTAGGTAATGCTGCCTGGAATCCTGATATACAGGTAGGCGATAACTATAAGCGCAATCGTTACAGCGTAGGCGTAGAGTATAAGACTCAGGCCTACACAGGAAGTAAATACAAGGAGGCCCGTCCTGCTTCTATCCGTGCAGAGTGGCTCGGTGGTCAGGATGGCGAGGTTGGCTCGCGTGGTGGTTATGCTACCGTCTGTATTCCTGTAGTCGACGCACTTGATGTCGTAGCCAGCGGTGAGACCTTCGACCGTAATACTAAGGTGGACGGATGGGAACAGACCAATCTGACACTCGGTCTGCAGTACTGGTTCTACAAGAAGTGCCGTATGCAGTTACAGTACACCCGCTGCCTCTGTGGTGAGAATATCAGTTCAAAGGACTATAACTGGCTTCAGGCCCAGGTCCAAGTCGCATTCTAAATAGAAACTAAGAAACTATGATTATAAAGATTACTCTGACCATCATCTTCCTGGCCGTGATGATTGGTGTGGGGTTGTATACCCGTAAGCAGGCCAGCAGTGTTGACGGATTTGTGTTGGGCGGGCGTGCCGTTGGTCCATGGCTCACGGCCTTCGCCTTTGGTACTTCTTATTTCTCGGCAGTAGTCTTTGTCGGCTATGCCGGACAGTTTGGCTGGAAATACGGATTGTCGAGTGCATGGATAGGTATTGGTAATGCCATTATCGGCTCGCTTCTGGCATGGATCATCTTAGGCCGACGAACCAAACTGATGACCCAGCATATCGAGAGCCGTACGATGCCCGACTTCTTTGGTACCCGCTTCAGCGATCAGGGCTTGCGTGTTGTCGCATCCGTTATTGCCTTCGTGTTCCTGATTCCCTACACAGCTGGTGTATATAGCGGTATCTCACGCCTCTTCGAGATGGGATTCGGTATTCCCTACGAGTATTGTGTGGTGATTATGGCTGTTCTGACGGCTGTCTATGTGATTCTTGGTGGTTATAAGGCCACAGCCATGAACGACTTCATACAGGGCATCATTATGCTCTTCGGTATTGTTGCTGTTATCGTAGCCGTTCTCAATGCTCAGGGCGGTCTCTTGGCCGCTGTAGATAAACTGGCTTTGATTCCCTCGGATGCCGATCCTGCTGTAAACGGCGGATTCGCTTCGTGGTTCGGTCCTGATCCGTGGGGACTGCTCGGCGTGGTCATCCTGACTTCGCTTGGTACGATGGGCTTGCCACAGATGGTGGGTAAGTTCTATTCTATTACGGATGAAGCCGCCATCAAGCGTGGTACAGTCATCTCAACGGTCTTTGCCTTTATCGTGGCTGGCGGCTGTTATTTCCTCGGAGGTTTCGGACGTCTCTATGAACCCGTTATCGGAGCGAATGGCAAGATAGCCTTCGACTCGATTGTCCCTGCCATGCTTATTACTTTGCCTGACATATTGATTGCCCTTGTGGTCTTGCTGGTTTTGTCGGCCTCTATGTCTACGCTGGCTTCTCTGGTGCTCACCTCATCGTCAACGATGACCCTCGACCTGATATATCGCGACAAGAAATCGTTGCCTGGTGAGGTAGAGGATGGTAGTATCGACGATATCGTGGCAGAGAAGATAGAGCGTCGTAAGGTGATTGTGATGCGTGTGCTCATCATGTTCTTCATTGCCATCTCATTATTGATAGCCTTGAATCCGCCAACGTTTATCGCTCAGCTGATGGGTATCTCATGGGGCGCTCTTGCCGGTGCTTTCCTGGCTCCCTTTATGTTGGGCCTTTATTGGCGTGGCGTTACTCCGAAGAGCGTATGGGCCTGCTTCGTCTGGGGTGTAGGTCTGACGGTTGTCAATATGCTCATCGGCAATCCTATCAACCCCATTAACTGTGGTGCTATCGCCATGGTTGGCGGTTTCCCTGTAGTATGGATTGTCAGTCTGATGACGAAGAAGCTTCCCCAACAGACTATTGCCAGCATCTTTGAGTGCTATAAGTAAGAGTACTTGAGTGTTTTCTCATAGAAAAATAAAAAAGCAAGAGTGTCATCACGACAGTCTTGCTTTTACCTTTTCTAACTAACTTATTATCAACTATTCATTACTCATTCATTTTTGCTGGTGCAAAGGTACGACGAAAATTCTCAAAATGCAAGTGTTTTAAACTAAAATTACACGTAAACGTTTGCAATTTAAGATTATTTTTGTATCTTTGCATCCGAACCATCTTTTTTTGTAATCAACATATGACAAATCATAAGCGTCGTACATCGTTGAAAGACCTTGCCCAGGAACTGGGTGTGAGTATAGCTACTGTTAGCCGAGCCCTGCGTAATTCTCCAGAGATTGGCATGGAGATGCAGGAAAAAGTAAAAGCGCTTGCCAAGAAGTTGAATTACAGACCTAATCCCTTTGCCCAGAGCTTGAGAAAAGAAGCCCCGAGAGTTATTGGTGTGGTGGTTCCCAATCTGGTGACCCATTATTATGCTGCTGTGCTCGACGGTATTGAGGATGAGGCGCGTAAGGCGGGCTATTCGGTGATTAGTGCCAATACCCATGAAGACAGCGAGGCTGAGGTGAGGGCTATTGATAACTTTATCAGTCTTCACGTAGAGGGTATCATAGCCTGTCTGTCGCAGAACACCACAGATTACAGCCATTTTGAAGAGATAGCCCAAATGGGTATCCCCCTGGTGTTCTTTGGCCGTACTTGTTTGCAGGACCGGTTCTCGAGCGTGATGGCTAATGGCGACGTGGCAGCCCAAGAGGCCACCCAGCATCTGATTGATACGGGTAGCAGGAGGATTGCCTTTATCGGTGGCCCGAACCATCTGGATATGGTGCGTCGTCGCAAGCACGGATATCTGGAGGCTCTGAGGGAGAATAAAATCCCCATTGACCGCAACCTGGTGATATGTGAGAAGATAGACTACGACTGGGCTTATGAGGCCACGAAAAAGCTGCTGGACAATCATGCTGACGCCATATTGGCCTTCAATGACATTATTACCTTCGCAGCCTTCTCTGCCATAAAAGACAAGGGGCTCCGTATTCCCGACGATGTGGCACTGATAGGTTTTACCGACGATGTGCATGCCAGTTATGTGACGCCACGCATGTCGGCCATCGAGGATCAGAGCCATGAGATGGGCATCGAGTCATGCAAGCTCCTGTTGAAGAACATCAACGGCGATACGAAGATCTATAAGAAAATCGTGCCGCAGAAGCTTGTTATCCGCGACACGAGTGCTAAGCGATAGCTTTTTCCCTTAATTTTTCAGCGCCCTCATAGCATTGAGGACAGCCAGTACCGTGACGCCGACGTCTGCGAAAACGGCCATCCACATCGTGGCAAGACCAAAGGTGGCGAGAATCAGTACGCTTATCTTGACGATGATGGCGAACCACACGTTCTGGCGGGCTATGGCCAAGGTGCGTCGGGCTATGCGGATGGCGAGGGCTATCTTCGAAGGTTTGTCGTCCATCAGTACCACGTCTGCTGCCTCGATGGCCGCGTCGCTTCCCAGACCGCCCATAGCAATACCTACGTCAGCACGAGCCAGAACGGGGGCATCGTTGATGCCGTCGCCGACAAAGGCAACCTTGGCTTCCGAAGCAGCCAACTCGCGTTCCATGAAAGCCACCTTGTCGGCTGGTAGCAGTTCTGCATGGTATCCCGTCAGTGACAGCTGACTGGCCACGTGCTGAGCCACCTCCTTACGGTCGCCTGTGAGCATAATGGCTTTGCTGATACCCAGCGCCTTGAGCGATGCAATAGCTTCAGCACTGTCTTCTTTCACTTTGTCGTTGATGACGATATGACCGGCATACTGTCCGTCGATGGCTACATGAATGATGGTACCCACATGATGGCAGTCGTGCCACTTTGCTCCGATGCTTTCCATCATCTTCGTGTTGCCCACACTCACCATCTTATCGCCCACACGGGCACGTATGCCGTGACCGGCGATTTCCTCAACCTCTGTCACCTTACAGCCGTCGCTGGCCTCTTCAGGAAAGGCGTCGCGCAGGGCTGCGCCAATAGGGTGGGTGGTATAGTGCTCCACATGGGCGGCAAGATGAAGTAGCTGCCGCTCGTCGTATTGGTCGGGGTGAACGGCCTCGACAGCGAACTGGCCGTGGGTGAGCGTACCGGTTTTATCGAATACCACCGTTTTGGTCTGTGCCAGCACATCCATATAACTGGCACCCTTGATGAGGATACCCTTACGCGAAGCGCCGCCGATACCTCCGAAGAAAGTGAGGGGAACGCTGATTACCAAAGCACAGGGACAGCTCACCACCAGGAACATCAGCGCACGATAGAGCCAAGTGGCAAAAGCGCCTCCGAACAGGGTAGGGATGACTGCCAGGGCAATAGCTGCAAACACCACTACTGGCGTATAGATACGGGCGAAACGTGTGATGAACGTCTCGCTCTTCGACTTGCTGTTGGTGGCGTGCTCCACAAGGTTCAGTATTTTTGAGACGGTACTCTCGCCAAAGGCTTTCGTTACGCGAACCTTGATGACGCCAGAGAGGTTCACACAACCGGAGATGACCTCATCGCCGGTCTCCAGCTCACGAGGCAGGCTCTCGCCCGTCAGGGCGATGGTGTTCAGCGAGGTGCTGCCTTCGATAATCGTACCGTCGAGGGGAACCTTCTCGCCTGGACGAATCACGATCACTGAACCAACAGCCACTGCCTCCGGAGATACGTCCTGGACTCCTTCTTGCGTCCCTTCGGTAGCAAGCGAGCAGAGCTCGAGCGGTGTCCCTGTCTCCTTGTCTCCTGAAATTTCTACGTGAGCCACGTCAGGACGGATGTCCATCAGATGGGCAATACTGTCACGACTTTTCCCTTCGGCATATCCCTCAAAGAGCTCACCTATCTGGAAGAACAGCATCACGAATACCGCCTCAGGGAATTCCGTTTCGGCTCCGGGCAGGAATCCGATACAGAGTGCTCCGATGGTAGCTATCGACATGAGGAAATGCTCGTTGAAGGCGTCACCGCTCAGCAGTCCCTCTACGGCCTCTTTCAGGGTGTTGTGCCCGATGAGCAGATAGGGTACCAGGTAGACGAGCAGCAACTTCCATGTGGTGAGACTGGTGTTTTTCTCGATGATAACGGCCACGATGAGCAATACAGCAGTCACAATGATGAGTGCCAGCTGTTCTTTCAGACTGTGTTCGTGCTCGTGATGGTGCTCATGCTTATGCTTATGCTCACATGAGCTGCACGCTTCGTGATGATGTTGATGTGCCATATTCTCTACTTTTTTACTTTCTGGGTGCAAAGGTATGAAGAATGTTTCGCAACTCAGTTGCAATTTTTTTGCAGATTATTTGTTTTTCTCGTGGAAAACCCTTACATTTGTAGCGCAATAACGAAATATGAATCATAACCGATAACTATTATGAAGCAGCTTCTGACCTCTTTGCTCCTGATGTTCAGCCTCGGAATGAGCGCGGCTTCTACCGTGATTCCTGATATGAAGTTCCGTCGTCTGGATACGCGCGATGGCCTTTCTAACTCAACCATCAATTACCTTTTCCAAGACTCAAAGGGCTTTATCTGGATAGGCACGTCCTATGGTTTGAACCGTTACGACGGCTACCGTTTCCGTACCTACTATTCCAGTCCGAGCGACTCCACTTCGCTGCGTAATAATTATATTGATCAGATATGGGAAGACCACTTAGGTCGTCTCTGGCTGAAGCAGGGCATGAACTACAGTATTTTCGACCCCGTCACAGAGCGCGTAAACCGTAACCCTACTACCGAACTGGTCAAGTGGGGCATCAAGGGTGGTATCGACCGCTTCTATATCGACTCCGAGAAGCGCATCTGGGTGAAGACCTATGATGAGGGTCTCTATTGCTACAACCCCAAGAAGAAAAAACTCAAGCTGGTGAAGTATGGCTATGCCCAGGACGAGATCTCGAAAGAGTTCTGGGTATCTTCGTTTGGCGAGTCTGACGGTCGCCTGCTCATGGCTTCGAGCGATGGCGACATGATGACCATCGATGGCGACCATGGAACGGTGCTCTCGAAAGACAGCTATATGCGTAACAATGGCGGCAAGCCTAGCGATGCCTATAACATTTTTGTCGACAAGCGCAACAACTACTGGGTCATCACCGGAGGCGGTAAGGTGTTTATCTTCGACCAGAAGGAGAAGAAGTGGCACACGTCTGTCAACAGCTATTTCGCGGAATACGGTATCCCCGCACTGCCCAGTCCTATGCAGATCTGGGATGTGGCTATGGACCATCGCGGATGGCTGTGGATTGCGACGGATCATGAAGGTCTGTTCGTGGTCGACCCGAAGAGCAAGGAGGTGAAGCAGTTCGTCAACAATAAGTATGATACCACCACCTTGAGCGAGAACACGGCCAAGCATCTGCTGATCGATAAGAATGGCGGCGTATGGATAGCATGCTATCGTAATGGTCTGAACCAGTATATCGAGAAGCTGCTGGGCTTCAAGACCCTCGAACTGGGCGATGTCAACACCACCACAGAGGATATCTACGGCAACTACTGGCTGGGTACGGACAATCGCGGTATCGTTAAGTACGTGCCCTCTACGGGTGAGACCGAGGTCTACGACAAGGCCCGCTGTGGTTTCGCTTCCGACATCATGGTGGCCTCGTATGGCGCAAGCGACGGTTCCGTGTGGTTCGGAACCTATAACGGCGGTCTCATCCGCATCGCCAATGGTCATGCCACCAACTATACCGCCTCGAATGCCGAGGACGGTCTGCTGAACAACAACGTATGGTCTGTCACCGAGGATAAGTGGGGCAACATCTGGCTGGGCACGCTGGGCAACGGTGTGCAGCAACTGGATGTCAAGACCGGAAAGTTCAAGACCTACAATTCCTATAACTCCAATCTGCCCGAGAACTTCATGACCTCGGCCACGTGGACGGCAAAAGGCTGGCTCATGGTGGGACACTCGCAGTACTATTCGCTCATCAATCCCTTGAGCGGAAAGATTGTCAACATCACCATCCCCGCCATCCCCGGACAGCCGGCAGCTATGGCGTCGACGACCTGTGTCATCGAAGACAGCCGAGGCCTTGTATGGCATGGCTCTACAGCAGGCTGTTGTGTCGTCGACGGAAAGACAGGCAAGCAGACCCTTCTCGACAGGAACAGCGGCCTTCTGGGCTCGAGTGTCGTGGGTATTGCCGAAGACCTCCAGCATAACATGTGGGTTGTTACTGAGCACGGCGTCTCGAGTGTCGTTCCTAAGAAAGAGGAAGATGGCGACTGGACGTTCACCGTGAGCAGCTTCAGCAGCCGCGACGGATTGCAGGAAGGCCCCTACAACCAGCGTTCCATCTCTCGCACTAAGAACGGTCTGATCCTGGTGGGCGGTCTTGGAGGTGTAGACGTTATCTATCCTAAGCTTGTGGCCAATATCCACAATACGGAGAAGCCCATCTTCAGTGGTCTGAAACTCTTCGGACAGGAACTGGGCGTAGGCGATGAATACGAAGGTCGCGTGATTCTGAAAAAGGCACTCAACGACAGTCGCGAGCTGACCCTCCGTCATTACGAGAACCAGTTCACTATCCAGCTGGCTACCGATAAGGGCGAAATCCACAACCCCTCGCGCTTCGTCTATATGCTCGAAGGTTTCAGCGACAAGTGGATTAAGACGGAAGAACAGGATCCCAACATCACCTATATGTCGCTCCATCATGGCAGTTACGTGCTTCATGTGCGCATGCTCAACGAAGACGGAACCATGGGACAGAACGAGGCCACGCTGAAGATCACCATCACGCCCCCGCTGCTGCGCAATCGCTGGATACTGCTGCTGTTCCTCCTCTTCGTGGCTGCTGCAGTGTGGCTGTGGCGTCACTTCTTCCTGAAGCGTCAGGCCGATCACGTAGAGCGTGAGCGCTTGCGCATGGAGGTGAAGAAGAAGCAGTGGATGAACGAGATGAAGACCCAGATGATGGCTGAGGAGCAGACCGCCCGGAAGAATGCAGAGTCCCGGCAGCCCGAGTGGGAGGTGAGCGCGCTGACACTGCACCGCCAGGAGAACGACCTCCAGGCGTTCATGAAGGAGCAGTGTGCCCAGTACAAGGCTCCTGACGGCAAGCGGGTGAAGTTCTCCTTCTTCCCTCTGGCTCAGGATCTGAGGCTCGAGTTCGACCACGATATGATGGCTCAGGCCATCCAGATACTGCTGAACAACTCCGTGATGTTCTCACCCAGCGACTGTCGCATCAAGGTGTTCGTCGACAAGACCGACAACCATGGCACCATCCGCATCTCGGATAATGGCGTCGGACTGCCCGAGGAGGCCAAGGCTCACATGTTCGACCCTGTGGTGAGCGACGACGACCCGGGTATATGCCTGCACATTGTGAAGGATATCGTGGCAGCCCATGGCGGAACGGTTGTTGGCGACAACAACGCGGGAGGCGGTTCCGTGTTTACCATCACCATTCCGCTCGACGATACCGGCGACGTCGAGGAAGCCGTGTTGATGGACGATGACGATGAAATAAATAACTGATATCATCAATAATATAATTAAAACGTATGAAAAGAATTTTAATCCTGGTGTCTGCCCTGCTCACGACGGGAATGTCGATGGCGGCCGAGGTGCAGACCAGTGGAAACTTTGTGACTATTCGTCCTGACGGAGGTCAGGCAAAAGTAATCCGTCTGGAAGTGATGAACGACAACATTATCCGTGTGCGAGCCACCTCTGACGAGGCTCTGCCCGAGAAGCCCGCCTCGCTGATGATTGTCCCCCAGACGGCTCCAGCCAAAGGCTCCTACCGTGTGAGCGACGAGGGCGAGACGGTGGTCGTCAAGGCCCGCAATGTCAAGGCTGTGGTGTCGAAGGCCACGGGCCAGCTGTCGTTTTTCGACGCAGAGGGCCGTCAGCTCCTCAGCGAGGCCAGCGACGGTAAGCAGTTCTGGCCCTTCACCGTGCCAGAGCGCGAGCTGGGCATGAAGACGGGCTATTCCGTCCCCGAGGAGCAGAAGCATGGTCTGACGTGGCAGATGAAGTTCGACTCGCCTGAGGATGAGGCCTTCTACGGCCTGGGTCAGCACCAGAGCGAAGAGTTCAACATGAAGGGTAAGAACGAGGACCTGTTCCAGTACAACACCAAGGTGTCTGTACCCTTCGTCCTGTCCAACAAGAACTACGGTCTGCTGTGGGATTCCTATTCCTTCTGTCGCTTTGGCAATCCTAACGACTATCTCCAGCTCAACCGCGCCTTCAAACTCTACGACAGACAGGGCAGGGAGGGCCACCTCACGGGCACCTATATCGACCGTATGGGTAAGAAGCTCGTGCGCGACGAAGACTCCATCTATTACGAATACGGTACGCCAGCCAAGTCGGAGATTGCGCTGAAGACCGATAACGGTGGCATCAAGAACCTGCCTCAGGGTTTCCAGCTGGCAGGCGCCAACGTTACCTACGAAGGCTTCATCGAACCCGAATGCTGTGGCAAATGTGCTGGTAAGACACAGCTCTACCAGTTCATCCTCTACTATTCCGGCTACATCAAGGTCTATATCGATGGCCGCGAAGTCGTGCCCGAGCGCTGGCGCACAGCCTGGAACCCCAACGCCTATAAGTTCAGCTGCGAGCTCCAGAAGGGACGCAAAGCCCAGTTGCGCATCGAGTGGCAGCCCGATGGCGGCGAGAGCTATTGCGGACTGCGCGTGGCTGAGCCCCGCAGTGCCGAGGAGCGTGGCAAGCTCTCCGTCTGGAGCGAGATGGCCAAGGACATGGATTATTACTTCATCGCTGGCCAGAACCTCGACCAGGTCATCTCTGGTTACCGTACTCTGACTGGTAAGGCATCACTCTATCCCAAGTGGGTGCTGGGCTTCTGGCAGAGCCGTGAGCACTACAAGACCTCTGCCGAGGTGGAACAGACCCTCGCCGAGTTCCGCAAGCGCCAGATACCCATCGACAACATCGTGCAGGACTGGAACTACTGGCCCGAGGACCAGTGGGGCTCCCATCAGTTCGAGGCCTCGCGCTATCCCAATCCTCAGGCCATGCTCGACTCCGTACACGCCATGCACGGTCGCTTCATGATCTCTGTGTGGCCTAAGTTCTATTGCAATACCGATAACTACAAAGAGCTCGATGCCAAAGGCTGGATGTACGTTCAGTCGCCCACCGACGATATCCACGACTGGGTGGGGCCCGGCTATAAGAACGGCTTCTACGACGCCTACGACCCGGGAGCCCGCAAGATGTTCTGGCGCCAGATGGACGAGAACCTCTATACCAAGTTCAATAAGAACGGCGTCGCTGGCGTCGATGCCTGGTGGATGGACGCCTCGGAGCCCAACGTGCGCGACTGTACGCCTATGTGGTATCGCAAGGCCCTTAGCGGCCCCACCGCTTTAGGCACCTCTACCGAATACTTCAACGCCTACAGCACCGTCAATGCCGACGCCATCTATAACGGCCAGCGCAGCGTGTGGAAAGGCAAGCAGAATGAGCCCCGCGTGTTCCTCCTCACCCGTAGCGGCTTTGCTGGCGAGCAGCGCTTCTCAACCGCTACATGGAGCGGCGACATCGGCACTCGATGGGAAGACATGCGCGCCCAGATGACGGCAGGTCTCAACTACTCCATCTCGGGTCTCCCCTTCTGGGGCATGGACCAGGGCGGCTTCTGCGTCGAAAACCGTTATGTGGCTGCCCAGCAGCTCTTCGACCATAGTGGCGTGGAGAACGAAGACCTCAAGGAGTGGCGCGAGTTGCAGACTCGCTGGAACCAGTTCGGTACCTTCATTCCCCTGTTCCGCTCACACGGCCAGTGGCCCCTGCGCGAGATATGGAACATCGCCCCCGACAGTCATCCTGCCTATAAGTCGTTTGTCTACTACGATAAGTTGCGCTATCGCCTGATGCCATACCTCTACTCAATGGCTGGTTGGGCACACTTCCAGGATTACACCCTGATGCGTGCCCTCGTGATGGACTTCAATGGCGACAAGGAGGTAGAGAATATCGGCAACCAGTGGATGTTCGGTCCCGCGCTGATGGCCTGTCCCGTAGGCTACTACAAGGCCCGCAACCGTTCTGTTTATTTCCCAGAGCAGTGTGGCTGGTACAATCTCTACACAGGCGAGCACCTCGAAGGTGGTCAGCGCCTCGTGGTCGATGCTCCCTACGAGCAGATTCCTGTCTTCGTGCGCGAGGGCGCCATCATCCCCTTCGGTCCTGAGATGCAGTGGAGCGACGAGCGCCCCGCCGAGCTCATCAACCTCTACGTCTATGCCGGACAAAACGGCAGTTTCCAGCTCTATGAAGACGAGGGTACCAACTACAACTATGAGCGCGGCAAATATGCCACCATCGACATTACCTACGACGATGCCGCCCGTACACTCTCGTTCGGTGCCCGCAAGGGACAGTTTCCCGGTATGCTCAAGAGCCGCCGTTTCAACGTCGTGCTCGTCAGCAGCGATCAGGCTAAGCCCCTTGACCTCGACACCCCCGATGGTCTGATGGTCAGCTATAACGGTAAACCCGTCACCATCCGGCTCTGATTTGCTGCAGTGTTGCAGTGTTGCAGTTCGAATCATGAAGTGGAAAAAGTGAAAAGTTAATACTATATATTATATATATTATATATATATATATAAATATATAGACCTTTTTTTAAGGGGTGCGCAAAGCTCTCAAACAACTGCAACACTGCAACAACTGCAACAAATGGCCCCGACTTTGCTCCGAGGAAAACCTGAGTTCCGATAGGTGAAAGCAGGATTTTCCTCGGAGTAAAGTTTGATATTTTTCTTGCTTTGGGCTGGATGGCTTGTCTTTTTTTTACGGGTTTTCTTGGTGGTTTGATATTTTTTTACTATATTTGCAAGCTGAAAGTAACAAAGAACTTAAAAACAACCAAATCTTTCATGATCAAAAAAGCAATACTGACGGTGGCTGCGGTGCTGATGGGACTGACAACGCAGGCCAGGGAGAGACTGTGTTTCGACAAAGACTGGCTGTTCGTGCTGGGCGATTCGGCTCAGATGGCTGCCACAGACTATAACGACTCGTGGTGGCGAGGGCTCGACGTGCCTCACGATTGGGCCATCGAGGGCGACTTTCAGGCGGGCAACCCCAGCGGAGCGGGCGGGGGAGCGCTGCCAGGGGGCATAGGCTGGTATCGCAAGCACTTTGCGCTCGATAAGATAGAGAAGTTGTTTCTCGAGTTCGACGGCGTGTATATGAATTCCACCGTGTATGTGAATGGAAAGGAAGTGGGCTTCCGACCTTACGGCTATTCGAGTTTTGAGTACGATATCACACCATACGTCCATGAGGGCGAGAACGTGGTGGCGGTGCGCGTGGACAACAGCGACCAGCCCAACTCGCGCTGGTATTCGGGCTGTGGCATCTATCGCCATGTGTGGCTCACGAAGACCAGCGCCATCCATGTGAAGCACTGGGGCGTGAAAGTGGACAACGGGCGCGTGGAGGTGGACTATGAGAACCCCACGGGGCAGAAGGTGACGGTAAGGAACACGTGGCTCGACGCCAGCGGAAAGCCCGCAAGCATCAGGAAGCCCCGTAAGTGGAGCCTCGAAGACCCCTATGTGTACACGGTGAGGACACAGCTGATAGCAGGCGGAAAGGTGGTCGACGAAGTGGAGACAACCACGGGATTCCGCGACTTCAGGTTCGACGCCAAGACGGGTTTCTGGCTCAACGGCAAGAACTTCAAACTGAACGGCGTGTGTGAGCACCACGACTTCGGCTGTCTGGGGGCAGCTCTCAACGAGGATGCCCTGCACCGCAAGCTCACGAAGCTGAAGGCCATGGGCGTGAACTCGATACGCTCGTCGCACAATCCCCCGGCGCCTGAACTGCTGAATATGTGCGACACGATGGGACTGATCGTGATGGACGAGAGTTTCGACATGTGGCGGCGCAAGAAGACACAGAACGACTATGCACGCTTCTTCGACGAGTGGCATGAGAGAGACCTCACCGACCTGGTGCTGAGAGACAGGAACCACCCCTCGGTGCTGATGTGGAGTATTGGCAACGAGGTGCTCGAACAGTGGTCGGATGCGGAGGCTGACACGCTGACGCTGGAACAGGCCAACCTGATTCTGAACGCTGGTCATGATGCATCGACATTGGCTAAGGACGGCGAACTGAGCGTACAGTCGCTGCTGACACAGCATCTGGCGGAGATCGTGAAGCGCTACGACACGACACGACCCGTTACGGCGGGCTGCAACGAGCCGTCGCCAGGCAACCATCTCTTCAAGAGCGGGGCGATAGACCTGATAGGCTTCAACTACCACCACCAGTGGGTGAAGGACGTGCCGAAGAACTTTCCCGACAAGCCCTTTATCTTCTCGGAGAGCGTGAGTGCCTTGCAAACGCGTGGCTACTATATGATGCCCAGCGACTCGACATACGTGGCACCGAAACAGTGGTGGCTGCCCTATACAGACCCTATGTATATGTGCTCGGCCTATGACAATATGCATGCTTCGTGGTCGAGTACGCACGAGGAGACATGGGACGTGGTGAAACACACGCCATACGTGGGCGGACAGTATATCTGGACGGGCTTCGACTACATTGGTGAGCCTACGCCTTACGGATTCCCTGCGCGCTCGAGCTACTTTGGACTGATAGACCTGGCCGGCTTCCCGAAAGACACATACTATATGTATCAGAGCGAGTGGACGGAGAAGCCCATGCTGCACCTCTTCCCACACTGGAACTGGGTGGCAGGCGACTATATCGATATGTGGTGCTACTACAGCGGGGCCGACGAGGTGGAACTCTTCATCAATGGCGAGAGTCAGGGCGTGCGCAGGAAGACAGACCACCAGCCTGAAGGCTGGAAACCCGGACTCTGCACGGAGTATCACGTGGGATGGCGCGTGACGTTCGACCCAGGAGAGGTGAAGGCCGTATCGAGAAAGAACGGTAAGGTGGTGTGCGAGCAGACTGTCAAGACTGCCGGAGCGCCCGACCATATCCGTTTGTCGATAGACTATAAGGGCAAGGCGACGACCTTCATCACTGCTGAGGTGGTGGACAAGGACGGCAACCTGTGTCCATGGGCCGAGGATATGATTTATTTCATCTATGAGGGCGACGGAAAGGTGATTGGTACCGACAATGGATGCCAGACGTCGATGGAGCGTTTCAAGGCGCCGCAGCGTAAGGCCTTCCACGGCAAATGTTTGGTGGTGGCAACGGGCAAGGGCTCGATTACTGCCAAGTCGCCCATGCTGAAACCAACGTGGATAGAGTTTTAATTAGGGAGACAAGAATACAAGGAGTTCAAGAAATATGAAGAAGTTTTTTTGTGCAATGTTGCTGCTGGGTAGCTCAATGGTTGTCAGCGCACAGATACAGACCAACGCAGGTATCCAGTATCTGCAGGCTATGCAGAAGGATGTGTCGACAGACTTCTACGACCTTTCGAATACCTATTTCCTGGCCGACTCGCTGGTGAGCTTCGATGCGGCGAAGGGCGAGGGACTGGTGCAGTGGAAACGCTACAGAATGAGTCCGCGCCAGGCGTTCAACCTGAACGGTTACTGGCCCGTGAGAATGCAGATGCTCGACTTTCCTGACGCTGCCTATGAGAACGACCCGGAACTGAAACTGAAGGTGGAGTTCATCAGTCCCAGAACGGTGAGGGTGCGCATGCTCTCGACCCCCGTAGAGCCCAAGGTATCTGACGAGGACGACGTGATGTTCTGCGACGCCTTTAAGAAAAAAGGGGCGGGCACCATGTGGAAGGTCTCGCAGAAGGAGGGCGCCATTGCCTACAGTTCGGACTATGGCACCATCGAAATCAGACAATATCCCTGGCGCATCGTGGTGAAGGATGCCAAGGGCAAGATACTGACGCAGACGCGACACAGCATAGACAACGACTCGAGTCAGGTGAAGCTGTTGCCTTTCTCGTTCATCAAGCGCGGAAGCGACAACTCGAGGAGCATGAACCCTGTGCTGACGCTGGCACCGGGGGAGAGAATCTATGGCTGTGGCGAGTCGTTCACCTCGCTGAACAAGGTGGGGCAGAAGGTGCATCTCTCCGTGACTGACCCTCAGGGGCCTGAGACTGACGGACAATACAAACCTGTGCCCTTCTTCTTCTCGAACCGCGGCTATGGTGTGTTCATGCACACCTCAGCCCCAGTGACGTGCGACTTCGGTGCCTCGTATATTGGGGCCGACCGCCTGTTTATGGCTGACGAGCAGATGGACTTCTTCATCTTCCTTGGTGAGCCTAAGGATATTCTCGACGAGTACACGAACATCACGGGAAAGAGTCCTATGCTGCCCTTGTGGAGCTTTGGCACATGGATGAGCCGCATCACCTACTTCTCGCAAGATGAGGGACTGGAGATAGCCCGTCAGTTGAGGGCGCACAGAATTCCTTCAGACGTGATTCACTTCGATACTGGCTGGTTCGGCGTAGACTGGCAGTGCGACTATCAGTTCGCGAAGGACCGCTTCGAGGATCCCGTGAAGATGCTCAGGCAACTCTCGAAAGACGGATTCCATACTTGTCTGTGGCAACTGCCTTACTTTACGCCCAAGAACCGCTTCTTCCCGGAAATCATAGAGAAGCGTCTGCATGTGGTGAATGCTACGGGCGGTATGCCTGTAGAGGATGCCGTGCTCGACTTCTCGAACCCTGAGACCGTCAGCTGGTATCAGTCGAAAATCGAAGGGCTGATGAAGCAGGGCGTCTCAACCATCAAGTGTGACTTCGGCGAGGCAGCTCCCTATAATGGCTTCTATCATAGCGGCAAGGGCGGACTCTACGAGCATAACCTCTATCCCCTGCGCTATAACAAGGCTCTCTGGGAGGTTGTGGAGCGCAACCATCCTGGTGAGGGCATCATCTGGGCGCGCAGTGCCTGGGCAGGAAGTCAGCGTTACGCCCTACACTGGGGCGGCGATGCTGCTACCACGAACACAGGTCTGTTGGGAGACCTGCGGGGCGGACTGAGTTTCGGACTGAGCGGTTTCTCGTTCTGGAGTCACGACATGGGGGGCTTTGTGACGGCCTCGCCTGAAGATATCTATCGTCGTTGGCTGCCCTTCGGATTCCTGAGTTCTCACACACGAGCCCACGGTGCGCCTCCTACGGAGCCTTGGCTCATCTCGGAATCGTTTACAGAGGCTTTCCGCGATTGTGCGGAGATGAAATACAAACTGATGCCTTATGTGTATGCTCAGGCCAAGGACTGTTCTGAGCGCGGACTGCCTATGGTGAGGGCTCTGCTGGTGGAGTTCCCGCACGACACGGGTGCCTGGCTCGTTGAGGATGAGTATATGTTCGGCTCGCAGATGCTGGTGGCTCCGCTCATGGAGAGTGGCCATGAGCGTGAGGTCTATCTGCCCAAGGGTAAGTGGATCGACTATCAGACCGGTAAGGTTTATGAGGGTGGCTATCAGACCATCGAGGCAGGGAAGATTCCTGCCATTATCCTGGTGCGTGACGGCAGTCTGATACCTCATGCCCCTCTGGCTCAGCGCACAGACCAGATAGACTGGAGCAGGGTGGAAATGAAGGCTTACAAGGCTGACGCCAAGACCTGTAAAGGATGGCTGTTTAAGCCTGGTGACGCCAGACTGCAGGAAATAGTACAATGATTTGTATCAATAACGAACGAAATTTAGTTAACGTCTCTTAAAAAGAAAGTGCCCAAGTAACAACGAACCGATATTTTTTGTACTTTTGCACACTTTTTCAGAGTAACAGAATATATATGAGGCAATTAAAGATTCAAAAGAGTATTACCAATCGATCGAGTGAAGCACTTGACAAATACCTCGTAGAGATTGGTCGTCAACCCCTTGTAACCATTGATGAGGAAATTGAACTGGCACAGGCTATCCGTAAGGGTGGTCCGGAAGGAGAGAAAGCTAAGGAACGCCTGGTGACGGCCAACCTGCGCTTTGTCGTTTCTGTGGCTAAGCAGTATCAGCATCAGGGCTTGACACTGACCGATCTGATCGACGAAGGTAATATCGGACTGGTAAAAGCTGCTGAAAAGTTTGACGAAACGCGAGGATTTAAGTTTATCTCTTATGCCGTATGGTGGATTCGCCAGAGCATCCTGCAGGCTATCGCAGAGCAGAGCCGTATCGTTCGCCTGCCTTTGAACCAGAGCGGAGCACTGAGCAAGATTAATCAGGAGATTAACCGTTTCGAGCAGATTCATCAGCGTCGCCCCTCTGTGACAGAGTTGGCGGAACTGACTCAGATCGATGAGTCGAAAATCGAGCAGACTGCTAAGGCTGATAGCCACCACATGAGTATCGACGCTCCTTTTGGCGAGGACGACGACAACTCGATGGCAGATATGCTCAGCTCGGGAGATGACTCCCGTACAGACAAACACGTGGACTATGAGTCGCTGACCAGCGATCTCGATAACGTGTTGCGCAACGTGTTGAAGGACCGTGAACTGAAAATCGTGAAGGAGTGCTTTGGTATAGGATGCCAGGAGCGCGGACTTGAGGAAATCGGTGCGGAGATGGGACTGACACGTGAGCGTGTGCGACAGATTCGCGAAAAGAGCATCGCTAAACTGCACGACAGTGGCTATGCCCGCATCCTGATAAAATATTTAGGATAAGGAAAAAGATAATCCCTCGCTTTCTGGCGAGGGATTTTTTTTTGCTGCTTATGTATGAATGGGCAGTCTGACTATGAAACGCGCACCTTTGGTGTATTTGGTGTCGAGTGTGACAGTGCCTCCCAGCTGTTCTGCGAACTTGCGGCTCAAAGGCAGTCCGAGACCAATACCTTCCTTAAAGGAGTCGAGCTTCACGAAGCGCTCGAAGACGTGTTCCGCCTCCTTGGCGGGTATGCCGCTTCCTGTATCTTCTACAGAGATGGACAGCATTCGCCCGTCGCTCTCTGCCGATAGTTTGATATAGCCCTCAATGGTATATTTCCTCGCATTGTCGAGCAGACTGTTGAGAATGCGTTTCAGCATGTTCTTGTTCGTCCTGAGCGTGAAGCTGTCAGATAGCGTGGTCTCAAATTTCATTTCGATACCAGGAAGAACCTCTTTCGCATGATGCTTGATGAGCGATCTGAGCAGCGAGTTGATGTGCGTGTGGTCTTCCTGATTCATCTTCTTTGTCGACTCTATAAGCGAGAGGCCGATAATCTCGTCGATGAGTTGTGTCATCCGCTGGGCATTCTGCTGCATGACCTCAGCCATGTGCTGACGATCAGACACATTCTCTACCAGATCGGGATTGGCTATGACTTGGGCAAAGCCGCTGATGATGTTGAGCGGCGTGCGTATCTCGTGACTGATGTTTCTGATAAAGGCCCGCTTCATCTCCTCTGATTCCATGGCGCGCTTGTAGGCCTTCTCGAGTTCGAGGGTATGGCGCTTGCGTGCCTGTACGATATAGAAGAGTGCCATGAGTAATAGTAGAAGCGCACCCATGGTAGCCGTCAGGGTGATCATCTTGGTGTGCGAGGCCTCGCGTTCCATCTCGTATATCCTGACTTGTTCGCGGATACCCAGCATGCTGTTGGTCAGCACCACATTGTCGATTGAGTCGCTGGTGGCATAGTCTTGTTTAAGGGCTTCGTAGGCCTCTTTCCACCTGCCGGCTTTCTCGTAGATCATGACTATGGCGTCCAGACCTTCGTCGCCTAAATCCTCACGAGCCATTTTTACGGCCTCGTCAGTGTTTCCAAGATAGCACTGATAATAGACTTCGAGCAGTCTGCCATGGACTGACGACTCGCCACGTGCCTCACCTTCCTTGTATGCCTTATAGCCCTCAAGGAACTTGTCCATATCACCACGTGTGAAGTAACTCGCAGTACGACGGGTCACGATGTCGAACACACGCTCTTTGGAGTGCTTCTCCGCAATACACTTGGCTCTTTCCAGCAGACTGTCGGCCTCTGCCGGGTTATTGTCGAGCGCCACGTTGACGATGTTCATGTAGATTGGTGGCATGTTGGAGTAGTAGCCCTGCTCCTCCATCATGCTGAGCGCCTCGTACCAGCATTCCTTCGCTTTTTTCTCGTTGCCGCAATAGCGATTGATATGGCCCAGCATGTTGACGGCCATATACATCTCCTTGTCGAGTTTCTTCTCACGCAGTTCCTTGGCCATCACCTGAGCACATTTGTAGGCCTCGTAGATGCGTTGTTGGTTCATCAGAAACACAATTTCGTTGCATCGCTGGGTGTAGTAGGCGTGCATGTCCTTTTGTTTCAGCAGATAGTTCTGAAGGTTTTTCAGGGCTGGGAAGAAACGGGCGCTGTCGCCATCGTTGAAAGCATGGCTCATTGAGTCGCGCAGAGCAGTATACTCGGCGCTGCTCTTATAGTCCTCAGTAGCGTATAATATACTACCAGACAGTGTTAAAGCCATTGTCAAAAGGATAGTCTTTAACCTCATAAAAATTGTTTAGCTCTATTTTCCTTTGCAAATATAAGAAAAATATCCATTCTCTCAAAGTTTTTGGGTGAATATTTTGTGTTTTTCTCTGAAAAATGGTAATTTTGCGCCTATGGAAATAAAACCGATAGCTCATTTCGAATCGCCCCTGAAGTCGAAATTCGGCATCCCGAGGCAAAGTGGACTTGTGGAGCAACTCTCAGGGCGTATTGTCTTTGAACCGCCTTATCGCAGGGAAGAGGCTGTGAGAGGCCTCGAAGGGTTTGACTTCCTGTGGCTGATATGGGAATTCTCTGCCAATCGGGATGCAGAGAAGAGCCTCACTGTGCGTCCGCCCCGTCTGGGGGGAAATACCCGCCTGGGTGTCTTCGCCACGCGTTCGCCTTTCCGCCCTAATAACTTAGGACTTTCGTGTGTGCGCATAGACAGGGTGGAGATGGATTCGCGTCTGGGGCCTGTGATTTATGTGCTTGGCGCAGACCTCATGGATGGTACTCCTATTTACGACGTGAAACCCTATGTGGCATACGCTGATGCTCATCCTGAGGCGCGTAGTGGTTTCGTGGACGCTACAGAGTGGAAACCTCTTGAGGTGGAGATGACTGACGAACTGGCTGCTATGGTTCCTGCTGGCGAGTTGGAGGCCTTGAGGGCGACGCTGGCTCAGGACCCGCGCCCACGTTTCCATGACGATCCACAGCGCATCTATGGCATGCCTTTCCTTAATGTGGATATTCGCTTCAGGGTGGATGGAAGAAGCCTGATTGTTACCGAAATTATCAAGAATTGACCCTTTTTTGCGAAATTGTAGCCGAAAAGTTTGCCATTTAACAGATATTTTATAATTTTGCAATCTCTCGACGAATGTCAGATATATTTAGAGAAGCGTAGTACAATGATGTTGGTAGTTTGTTTGGTCATTTTGTTATGTATGTGCATTTACCTTTTCATGCGCATCAGATCGCTCAATTCCAAAATTAAGGAATTGGAGAGGCTTGATGTCATGAAGACTACTTTTATTCGTGCATTAGGTCGTGAGATCCGTACTCCTCTTCACTCTGTCTCTGGAATGGCTGAGATTATTGCCCGTGAGGATCTGTATTTGTCGAAAAGCGAGAAAAAGAGTATCTCGGGTAAGATTCAGTATAATGCCAGTATGATATCTACTTTGCTCGACGAGGTTGCTGTATATTCGGGAGGTGGCGATGGGCATCATCTCCAGGACGAACGCTTCAGTCCTAACCAGCTGATTCAGCGCTGTCTGGACGGTAACCGCCCATTTGTGCAGAATGGCGTGCGTTTGACATTCCGTCATGATCTGCCTGACGATGTGTTCGTGTCTGCTGATCGTCATATCGTAGAAGTGGTACTTAATAAACTGGTGTTTACCTCTTGTCGCTTTACCAGCGAGGGCGAGGTGGCCGTTGGATGCTATCGCGACAAGTCGTCGAGCATGATTACGTTCTATGTGGAAGATACGGGCGGAGGTATTCCTGAGGATAGGAAAAAGGTTCTTTTCAAGTGGTTCGACAATCCCAGTGATATGACGGATGAGATAGAGTTCGACCTCAGTGTGGCTAATCGACTGGCTGAGAAGATAGGTGGCTATCTTCGTTACGACGAACATTACCAGAAGGGAACACGTATGGAGTTTGTGTTCCCTGTGCGCTAATCCTTGTGCCTGAATTCTGAGCGCTAATTCTTGAATACAATCTTTATGTTTTTATACCCCATTGATTGCATCATGTTGCGTAGTTGTTGGTCTGCGTTGACCTCTGCTGCCTGAAGGTTTTCCTTGGTCAGACAGTGGTTCAGCATCTGTCGATAGGCTTTTTTATAGAGCGCATCGCGATCAGTAGGTTTCCATGAACCGCTCTCGTAAAATGACTTCGTACGTGCCTCGTCGATAAAGTCTTTGTCGAGAAGTCCTATCTTGGGTAGTTTCATGATCACGGAGTCGCCCTTCGTGGTGAGCCATCCGGGTTCTACTTGGTGCATGTTGACACCTAGTCGTAATGTGCCATAGTAGATGCGTACCAGTTCGTCGTTGGTGAAGAATCCCTTGCGTACGGTGTCAACTAATTCTTCTGCGCTTAAGGAGAGAAATTCCCACTCGCCAATGGCTTTTATGCTCTGAATCTGTGTCGGGGTCACGTCAATGGCTGTATCTGCTCCGAAGGCTACATAGTTGCCTTTTGTGATACTTTTCACCCACATGATAACTGCAATGAGTAGTCCAACGACTATGATGCTTATACCTATTTTAATATAACTGCTTGTCTTCATAAGTCAATTTCCCTTCTAATCGTCAATTCTTATCAGTGTCTGGATGTCTTTCGGACCATAATGCTTGCGGAAAGCAACCGTAATGTTCTCTTCTTCATATCCCATCTCTACAAGCATGGGTACGAGTACTTTCGCCGCGTTGGCCTGGGCTGTCTCCAAAATACCCATTTCTGGTATGCTCTCGATGATGGCTGCACGTCCTTGTTGCTGATAGTTAGCCAGTTCTTCATCGCTGAAGTTCGAACGGGTCATAGCCACATACTGTTTCATGTTCTTCTGGTCTATCTTCGAACTTGTCATCGTGACCTTGGGGTCTGGCAGGATGATGGTAATCTTGTCGTCCTCGCGCTCAACGTTCTTTTCTGAGAACTGACTGAAGTCGATCCAGGCTTTCAACTTGGCGTCCATGGGAATGGCAATCTTGCGATCAGCCATTGGAACCTTTAAGTTGAATTGTCGTTGGAGAAGTGAGCCTTTCAGGCGCAGGGCATCGTCGTGGGTTACGATCTTATGTACCTTGTATTCTGCTGTGTAGAGCTTAGAACACTTCTGAATCTGCATGATGAGCATAGGCAGTGAGTCGACTGCCTGATAGGTTTCCTTTTTCTCTGCCTCATTATTGCTCTGAATGTGCCAGTCGCCACACATATAGAGTGCTACTACCACGATGAACGCTCCTGCAATGAAGCCTATAATCTTGTTTCCTTTCATATTCTTGTCATTGTAAATATGTGGCAAAGGTAAGAAATAATTCCGATATGTCCATTGGTTAGTGAAGAAAAAATATAGAATTGTTATTCTTGCTGCCGAATTGACATGTATCAACTAATTTCTGTTACCGCACACAATTCTTAAAGATTCCTTGCTTATTTCATAAAAATGCAGTAATTTTGCACCGTCAATAAGAATAAGAAGATTAGTTAGTAAAGATATATTATACATTTGAAAATAATGATAATGACAATGACCATGAGTGCCATGCTTTTAGCTGGCATGCTGTTCAGTGTATGGATGGCAAAACACGATAACCTGGATGTTCGATAACACCCAGGTTTTTTATGTCTTTTTCTGTCTGTTTTGTGATTGTGGTGCCAAAGCTTGCCAGAGAGGATCGTGGGGTATGGGTGCCTCAATAACAATGGTTTCTTTTGAAACAGGATGGACAAACTCGACCTTTCGTGACATCAGCGAGATGCTTCCATCGGGATTACTACGGGGAAAGCCGTACTTTAGATCGCCCTTAATAGGACTTCCCATCGCTGAAAGTTGGCAACGTATCTGGTGATGACGGCCCGTCATCAGGTTGACTTCTAACAGACAATAGTTGTCTGAGTGACTGATAACGCGGTACTTCAGGATCGCTTTCTTGGCATTTGGTTTCTCCGAGGTGTAGGCATACGACTTATTCTGCTTTTCATTGCGTACCAACCAATGAGTGAGTGTTCCATCGGGTTCGCGTGGCGTGTTTTTTACGATAGCCCAGTAAGTCTTGTGTACTTCGCCTTCTGCAAACATCTTGTTCAGACGGGTCAGGGCTTTTGAGGTGCGGGCAAAGACTACTAGGCCTGAAACAGGACGATCCAGACGATGCACCACGCCCAGAAATACGGCTCCGGGCTTTGCGTATTTTTCCTTGATATAGTCTTTTACAATATCAGAAAGGGGGCGATCGCCAGTCTTGTCGCCCTGAACGATCTCCCCACTCTGTTTGTTGACTACGATGATATGGTTGTCTTCGTAAACTACATCCATCAGCTTACATGTTCATACCACCATCTACCTGGATCACCTGACCACTTACGTAGCTCGACATGTCTGAAGCGAGAAATGTGGCTACATTGGCAATGTCTTCTACCAGACCACCACGACGCAGAGGAATCTTGTTGATCCACTCCTTGCGGATATCATCAGGCAGAGCCTGAGTCATAGCTGTATCAATGAAACCAGGAGCAATAGCATTAGCACGGATACCCTTGGGACCCATCTCCTGACCAATACTCTTTGCAAGTGCAATCAGACCAGCCTTTGAGGCTGCATAGTTGGCCTGACCAGCATTGCCGTGAACACCTACTACTGAGGCCATGTTGATGATTGAACCACCACGCTGGCGCATCATCACGGGCACACAAGCGTGGATGAAGTTGAAGGCCGACTTCAAGTTTACAGCGATAACGGCATCCCACTGCTGTTCTGTCATACGAAGCATCAGTCCGTCTTTGGTGATACCAGCGTTGTTCACGAGGATATCGATTGAACCAAACTCCTCTTTCACAGCCTTAACCACTTCCTCAGTCTGAGCAAAATCTGCTGCGTTTGAGGCGTAGCTCTTTGCCTTTACGCCCAGAGCGGCAATCTCTTTTTCAGTATCCTCGTTAACCTCGAGGTCTGTGAATGCGATGTTTGCGCCCTCGGCGGCGAATTTCAGTGCGATAGCCTTTCCGATACCGCGTGCAGCACCTGTGATCAGTGCTGTCTTACCTTCTAATAATCCCATAATAAAATTCTTGTTGTTTAAATATGTTTGTACTTTATTCTTTTACTTCTTCTGGAACTTGCCTAAGGCGCCATAAACGACCTTGGCCACCTGTGGCTTGGTGTCCTCTTCCTTCATACCGTGGGCAATGCGTCCATATATATAAGGTACTTCCAAACCCTTGATACAATAGTGGGTGATGTCTGCCACAAGGTCTACATTGTCAATGTCAAATTCACCGTCTTCCTTTCCCTCCGTATAAACTTTGCGGAAGAGTTCTATTTCTGCATCGTCAAAATGCTTGCGTACCTTCTCGACCATCCAGATGTTGCGGAAAAACTCTGCACGCAGATTTCCATTACGCACCACCGTCTCACGAATCATACTCAGATGGGTATATATCAGCTCAATGATTTTGTCTTGTGGACGTATCTTTCTGGCTGCTACCTCATCGAGCTTGTCGCTTAAGCGTTCCAACTCGCTTTCGATAACGGCATAATAAATTTCCTCTTTCGATTTGAAATAAGTGTAGAGCGTCCGACGTCCTTTGCCTGACTGCAAAGCGATGTCGTTCATCGTCGTGTTCTCGAGCCCGTTTTTGGCAAATAGCTGTCGAGCCACGTCAACTAGTTTCTGTCTGGTTTTTGATATTGACATATTACTTCCTCCTCTTTTTTATGAATTGCACACAGCAATTACAGTGTGCAAAATTAATTTTTTTCTTTGAATTAAACAAGAAAATAGGGCAAAAATATGCCTTGAGTCGAGAAAATACAAAAAAAAAGCGCAAATATTTGCGTAATTCAAAAAATAGTAGTACCTTTGCACCCGCTTAGAAAAAATAACATCGCGGAGTGGAGCAGTTGGTAGCTCGCCAGGCTCATAACCTGGAGGTCGCACGTTCGAATCCTGCCTCCGCAACCAAAACGTGAAGAAAGCCCCATTCGATGGGGCTTTTCGCATTTCTGAGGCTTCAAAACTCGGACAATATT